>Ga0163144_10002627_pt1 | contig 41205 bp, 37 predicted proteins | sample OliLak19BULKMAT1_FD_123175 | JGI IMG/M metagenome (GOLD analysis project Ga0163144, IMG submission 123175) | Freshwater microbial mat bacterial communities from Lake Vanda, McMurdo Dry Valleys, Antarctica - Oligotrophic Lake LV.19.BULKMAT1 | ecosystem: Environmental > Aquatic > Freshwater >...
CCGTCTGGCAAGGCCTCGCACGGCTCTCCGACATGACCACCGGCTGGCTGATGCACCACCCACCACCCGACACCAGCGCTAGCAATGAATCTTGTGGGTAAGGGAAAGGTCTGTGACCCCGGATCGCGTCTGTAGCCGGGGTTTGTGACCCCGGATCGCGTCTGTAGCCGGGGTCTGTGACCCCGGATCGCTACGACAGGTGCACCGGCCTCACAGAGGCCAGCTACAGGCGGACAGACACCACAGTCGTGCGGACATCACAGTCGGCGAGCCGCCACAGTCGAAGAGCCGCTGAGGTCGAAAAGACGCCGTGCTACTTCTTGGCCTTGACCGTCTTCACGGCGGCCGAGAGGCGGGACTTTACCCGGGCGGCCAAGTTGGCGTGGACGACGCCCCTGGCGGCGGCACGGTCGACGGTCTTGGCGACGACGCGCAGCTCGGTCTCGGCAGCGGTGGCGTCACCAGCGGCGATCGCGTCGCGCACTTTGCGGACCTGCGTTTTGATGGAGCTCTTGGCGGCGCGGTTACGCGTGCGGCGCACCAGGCTTTGCTTGTGACGTTTCTTGGCGCTCTTGGTATTCGGCATAAGTCTTGAGGTAATGCGGTCCTGGCGGCCCGAGCTAAAAAAGGTACCAATCGGCTCTCGCGCCGCAGGCGAGCGAACCGGCAGGCCGCGTCGTTGCGGCCCCATGAGAATCAGACTTTATGACCGATTTTCGCGATCTTGTCCAGTAGCTGCGGCGTGTCCTTGTAGCCAAAATCCAGGCCTGCCAGCTCATTCAAGTACTTTTCGGCCCGAGCAAAATACCCTTTGGCTTGCGCGGGGTCGGTGCCGGTGTACTTTTCGGCCAGACCCAGCGCCAGCTTGCCTGCCCGATACAAGGCCCGCTTGCGCTGCTCGGGGTCGCGATCGACCGTGGCTTCGACGGCCCGTTCGTAGTTGTCCATCGCCAGCTTGTACTGTTTGATCTGCTGGAAACACTCGCCCAGCTCCATGAAAACCATGGCCTTGCGCTTGCCGTCGGCGCCGGCTTTTTGGAACAGGTTGATGGCCTCGTTGTACTGGCCCGCCAGTTTGAGCCGCAGACCCAGCTCATACTTCAGCGCCGCATCGTTGGGATATCGCTCGCTGCGACTGCGATAAAGGTCGATCTCCAGCGAATTCAGTTCGATCTGCATCCGCTTGACCAGGGCCTTGCTCTCGGGCGTGTTCTTTTCGGCGTCCTGCTTCTGGGCAATCCTGAGCTGATTCATCGCACGCCGTCGCTGCGCGTCCTCCAGCCGCTCGCGCACGGTGCCGTCGCCGCCCGAGGCTTGCAGGGCCCGGTTGAGCACCTCTTCGGCCTTGTCGTGCCGCTCTTCGCGGGTGTGCAGGTCTGCCAGTTCCAGGTAGAGCTGCACGTCGTCGGGCTTTTTGGCGAGCTGCTTCTCGAGCTGGTCGACCGGCGAGAGCTTGATCGTGGCTTCCGAGCGGCGGTCGGCCTGGGCGGCCCGATCGGCCATCACGTCGGTGCTGTTCTCGGCCCCCTCGTAGCCACCCTGGCTGATCGTCTTCTCGATCGCCAGCTCGCCAATGGCGCGGGCCGCCTCGTCGTCGCCGGGCTTGGCCTGCTCGACCCGGTGCCAGCAGGCGATGGCCTGGTCGTATTGACCCATCCGGGCCAGGGTCCGCCCGCAGACGCGGTTGGTGTCGGGGTCTTTTGGGTTGACGTCTAGCGCCCGCTTGAGATACGTGAGCTGGGCTTCGTCCATATTCAGCGCGTCGGCCGCTTCGGCCATGGCCATCAGCGTGGAGACGTCCCAAGGATTGATCTTCAGCATCTCCAGTCCGGCGGAGATTAGGGAGGGCCAATCCTTGGAATAGGCCGCCTTCTTGATGCTTCCCTTTTGCATGGACGCATTGGCCATGCTGGTAAAGCCCGCGCCCTTCTTATTGTCTTTATATTTCTTATAGAGGTTGTTCAGAAACTGCGTGATATAGATCGGGTTGCCCGGGTCGCCCTTGACGCACTGCAAGAACATGTTGGTGGCGTAGTCAAAGTTGCCGCCGGCGGCGCTCTTGGTGCCGTGCTCAAAGGAGGCTTGCAGCCGGCGCCGGACCGCGGGCGAGACCGGTTGGCGGCCAGAATTGTCGGCGGGTGCGGGATCGGGCGTCACGTGAGGTTGTGCCCCTGTCAGAGCGTGAGGTTGTCGACGATAATAGTCCGTACATGCAGAATATTGCCTGCACGGCGAACCTTTATTTTACCCGCCCACCCCCGGCAAAACAACGCGAGCCCCACGCGCTGGCCCCGCCACAACCGCGGCGGCCGAGTGGTCATTTTCGCGAATCTTGACGCACATGACGCATCCGCACAGCAAGGTCTATCTGGTTGGCGGCGGCCCCGGCGATCCTGGGCTGATTACGCTGCGCGGAGCGCAATGCCTGGCGCGTGCCGACGCCGTGCTCTATGACTACCTGGTCAATCCGCGCATTCTCCAGCATGCGCCGGCCCAAGCACAGTTGATCTGCCTGGGCCGCCACGGCCGCGACCGCATCGTGCCGCAGGCCGAAATCAACCAGCGCATGGTCGGCCTGGCACGCCAGGGCAAAACGGTCGTGCGGCTCAAAGGGGGCGACCCCGTCATCTTTGCCCACGCCGCCGAGGAGATCGCCGCGCTCGAGGCCGCCGAGATTGCTTATGAGATCGTGCCGGGCATCACCGCGGCCCTGGCGGCCGGCAGCTACGCCGGCATTCCGCTGACCCAGGGCGATGCCGCTTCGGCCGTGGCACTGGTCACCGGCCACGAACGAGACGACAAACCGACGTCGAGCCTCGACTATCCGGCCCTGGCTGCGTTCCCGGGCACGCTGGTGTTTTATATGGGCGTCACCACCATCGCCCATTGGAGCGCGCAATTGCTGGCCGCGGGCAAATCGGCCGAGACACCCGCGGCGATCGTCCGCCGCTGCTCGTGGCCCGACCAGGAGACGATCCGCTGCACGCTGGGTGCCTTGGCCGCGCAGGTTGCTGGTCGAAGGCTGCGGCCGCCGGCGCTGGTGATCGTGGGGCCGGTCGCGGCGCTCAAGAGCCGCGTCGATTGGTTTGCCCAGCGACCGCTGGTCGGCACGCGGGTGTTGGCCACGCGCGCCGCGCACCTGGCAGACCCGCTCACCAGCGCGCTGGAAGAGTTGGGCGCGCACGTGGTCTCGCAACCGGCCATCGAAATCGGTCCACCTGACGATTGGGGTCCGGTCGATCAGGCATTGAATGAACTTGCCCGCTACGACTGGCTGGTGTTCTCGAGCGCCAATGGCGTGCGTGCCATGCTCGACAGACTCGTGAGCTCGCGCGACGTGCGGGCGCTGGCGCCTGTGAAACTGGCGGCGATTGGGCCTGGCACGGCCGAGGAGCTGGCGCGTTACCACTTGCGCGCCGACCTGGTGCCAGGCGAGTATCGGGCCGAAGCCTTGGCCGCCGCACTCAACGAAACGGTCGCTCCGCGCAGCCGTTTGTTGCTGGTCCGCGCCAGCCGTGGTCGCGAAGTGTTGTCCGAGCAACTCGCGGCGGCCGGTCATCATGTCGACCAGGTCGTGGCGTATTCCAGCAGCGACGTTGCCGCGCCCGCTGCCGACGTGGCCGAGCAACTGCGAGCGGGCTGTATCGACTGGGTGACGGTCAGCAGTTCGGCGATCGCCCGTTCGCTGGCCCAGCTGTTTGGCGAAGACCTAAAGACCGTTCGCCTGGCGTCGATCAGCCCGGTCACGACGTCGACACTGAAAGAGTTAGGTCTGTCGCCCGCGGCCGAGGCAAAGTCTTATACCCTCACCGGGTTGGTCGACGCGATCTTGTTAGCCGAGGCCGCCGATCCATCGCCGCGCGGGCGCGCTTAATCATTGCCCGACCCGCGCAATCGGCCTTGGCAAGCTGTAACGCTCCGCGGTGCAACCCGCGTGGGAGCCAGACGTTTGGACCCATAGGCCGCGGTGCTAGCACCCGGACGCCATCGGCTTTTGGTCCAGCGCGGGCGGCGGGTTTGCCGAAGGTTTGCAATGGCCTCGAGCGTTCGGCCGCACGTTTTTGCTTGGAGGGTTTCCTGCCATGCGCACCTCGCTTCCCCAGACGATCTTCACGCTGTCGATCGACGTGGACTCAGTGGCCGCGACTGTTGATTCGCGCCGCGCGGCGGCCCTGGTGGACCAACTGCTGGAGATCTGCCATCGCCGGGACGTGGCGGCGACCTGGACCGTGGCCGAGCCTGCCTCGTCGCCACTGGTCGAGCGGATCCTCGCCCATGACATGGGGCACGCCGTGGCGATCTCGGGCGATGCGTCGTGGATCGGCAGCCAAGCGGGACGTTTGCGATTCTCGCACGAGCTGGCGCGCCGGGTCTCCGCGGCGCGCGACTGCGGCTGCGAAGTCTCGACGCTGGTCGTGCGCGACACGACGCTCGACGGTCAACACGACCTGGTCGTGAAGCAGGGCATCACCTCGGTGCGCCAAGGGGTCGAAGGCAAACTGGCCGGTCGCGGCCGGCTGCGTCCGATCGGCATCGCGCATGGTCTGTGGAGCATCCCCGCGTCGCACGCGCTACCTGGCAAAAGCTCCTGGTGGCCTGGCGGTGGCGGTCGCGGTATTGTGCGCCGCGCGATCGACGCCGCAATCGCCCAGGGCGGCCTGGTGCACCTGGTGGTCGACGCCTGGCGAATGGTCGCCCGCGGCGGCGCTGCGGTGCGCGTGCTCGATCGCGTGCTGGCCCATGCCGAATGGCGCCGCCGGCAGGACGTGCTGCACATCGCCACGTTGCCCGGCATCATCGACCGCATGGCCACGCAATATCGCTCGGCCCCGGCTCGTTCGATTCTGCGCGCCGCGGCGTAAGCGGGCGCATTCCTGTAGTCGGGGTCTGAGACCGCGGTTCCTCTGTTGGAACTGGCACGCCGGCCTCACAGAGGCCGACTACAGAATTCGATCGCTGCTTGGGTTGCCGACCCGTGGCCGATATATTGGCCGCGGTCCTTGCACCTACCCTGGGAACGCCGCCGTGTCTGCCGAGTCTTCGCTCTCGCTGAAGCGTATCGCCGAGGCCGCACGGGTCGTGGATCCCGTGTTTCTCGATTCGCCGCAGTTCGTCTGCGAACCGCTTTCCGATGAGCTCGGTCTGCGGCTGCTGTGCAAGGTTGACTGCCTCAATCCGATTCGCTCATTCAAGGGGCGGGGGGCGGACTTCTTTGCGCATACGCTTGGGTCGCACGAGGGACCGCTGGTCGCCGCCAGCGCAGGAAACTTCGGTCAGGGCCTGGCCTATGCCTGCCGCCGGCGTGGCTGGCCATTGATCCTGTTTGCCGCGACCACGGCCAACCCGCTCAAGGTCGCGCGGATGCGGGCGCTGGGGGCCGACGTGCGGATGGTCGGCGTCGACTTCGACGCCGCCAAGCTGGCTGCCCGAGCGTTTGCCAAATCCACAGGGATGCGGTTTGTTGAGGACGGTCGCGAGCCGGCGATCGCCGAGGGCGCCGGCACCATCGGCCGCGAGCTCTGCGCCTGGCCCGAGCCCATCGACACGGTCTTCGTGCCCATCGGCAACGGCGCACTGGTCAATGGCGTGGGTCGCTGGTTCAAGGCAAACTCGCCGAAAACGCGGGTCGTGGGAGTGGTCGCCGCTGCGGCGCCTTCCATGCGGCTGTCGTGGCTCGCAGGTCGCCGCATCACGACCGCAGGGGCCGAGTCGATCGCCGATGGCATTGCGGTCCGCGAACCAGTGGACGAAGCGCTGGCGGAGATGGCCCGCGCAGTGGACGATGTCGTCGAAGTGACCGAGGCCGAGCTGGTCGACGCCGTGCGGCAAACTTTCGCCGCGCTGGGCCTGGCGGTCGAGCCCTCGGGAGCGGCCAGCCTGGCGGCCGCCGTGAAGTTTCGCGAGAACCTGCGCGGGCAGCTCGTCGCCGCATTGTTTTGCGGGGGTAACGTCACGCACGCACAGTTCGCGGCCTGGCAGGGCGGCTAAACACGATCACGGCAGCACACGCACTCCGACCGCCGTGTTCAGGTCGAGCATGCTGCGGCGATGACGCAAAAGCAGCTCACGATATTGCCGTCCGAGATCGTCGAGGTCGCGCTGCACGTTTAAGTATCCCCCGGCGTCGAGCGTGCCCGAGCGAAGTTTCTCGACGTTCTTGCCGCGAGCCTTTTCAATCTCGGGCAACAATTGCTCTTCGATCTGGGTTATGCCCTTGCGCGTGAACTGGTAGCTGTCATAAGCCGTCTCGACGTCGTCGACGACGCGTCGCTCGATCGCCGCGCGCTCCAGGGCCGACTGGTCGGCATTGACCTGCGCGCGGCGGATGTTGCCTTGGTTGCGATCAAAGATCGGCACCGTGACCGTGGCGCCGATCGCCCAGGAGCGCGAGCTGGGCGCGTTGAAAGGCGAGTTGTCCTGGTAGGTAAAAGGCTGGTACATCGCGTAGACGTCGGGCAGTCGGTTGGCTTTGGAAAGCCGGACGTCGGCCGCGGCCCGCTGGTAACCCAGTCGATAGGCGGCCAGGTCCGGGCGATTGGCCAGTGCCATCCGCACCAACTCTTCCAGCGGCGGCGGATCAGGGGCCTGGTCGCGGATCGAGCCCCGCAGGTCCAGCGAAGCCGCCGTTTCACGGCGCAGATCCAACAGCGACGCCAAAGTGCGCTGCGAGTTGCGCCAGGCCGCCTCGGCATCGTACAGCGCCAACGCCAACGTCTGCCGCTGCAGTTGCAAGTGGTGCCGCAGGTCGTCGGCTGTCTGGTCGTCGTGCCTTTCGGCCGCCGCGCGGCGCTGCACCTCGTCCACCAAAGCAAGACCGTCGCGGGCGGTCCGCAAATTGAGCCGCGCTGAGAGCGCGTCGACGAAAGCGTCGTTGAGCCGGTCGACCTCCAGTCGCACGGCGTCCTGATAGAGGGCCTCGACCACGCGCTGGGCGGCGCTGGCCACCTCGATCCTCGCCTGTCGCTTGCCGCTGACGTCGAACGGATACGCCACATTGACGTCGTATTGCGCCGGACCGCCGGGGTTGTTCGTCAAGTTGTAGGGTTGATAGCCGATCAACTGCTTGTCGGCGTAGACGATCGGATTGGCATACAGACCTGCCGTCAATACGTCGGCCTGGGCCTGCGGTATTTCCATGGCGCGTGCCCGCAGCGTGACGCTGGAACGCACCAGGCGCTCCACGGACTGCTGCAAGGTCAAGCCGTTGGCAGGCCCCTGGTCTTCGATCTCGAACAGGATCGACCAGGCGTTGGGAATCTCGACCGGAGTCGGCACCGTCTCCACGGTCGCCTGACCGGGCGACGGATGGCCGGGCGCCACCTGCGACGGGCCGTGGGGCCGGGTGCGCAGTGGCACGCGCGGCCGCATCGAGCCTGGCCGTCCGCCCAGCACGGGGCCACCGGAGGGCAGGTCAAAAGACCTGTGCTCTCCCGGCATCGGTCGATCGCGCGGCAAGTGCCCGGGCAACAGGTCGAAGCCAGACTCTTGCGCAGCCGACGGCGCGGCAATCGCAGCGCAGACCAGCAGCGCAAAGAGGTTGGCAATCGTGGCGCGCATCGAGGCCGATTTCCGCGGTCCGCGAGCTGACCTGTCGCGCAAGCGCCGCCGTGGCGCTCGGGACAGAAGCCCGCATAGTCTTTGGAATCGGCAAATCTTGCCCCGGCGGATGACCGATTCCAGACTCCGCTGCCGTCAGTGTCAACGCTAGCGGCGCCAGCGTTTCGGTCGCCCCACTGCGAATCGCCGCCAGCTAGGCCAGCGCCGGCGGTGACAGCTTCATGGCAAACTGGTTTTGCGGCGACTCGTTGCGCTGATTACGCGTGGGCGAGTAATCGTAGACCTGGGCCGTGCGGCCGTCTGGCCGAAACTCGATCAGCCGCAACCAGCCATCGCCCCCCTTGGGACGCATCTGGAAATTGACCAGCACCTGATTGACGTCGCGCCCGCCCGGCGTGGCGGTGACCGTGCGGCCCAGGCCGTCGTGCAGCACGTGGCCGTTGAGCGTCAGCAGAAAATTCTCGTGCTTGCTGACCAGGTCGCTCCACAACTGCTCGCCGTCGCAGATGTCGTCGGCCGTGGTCTTGGCCACGGCGTAGTTGTGCGGGTTCCAGGTCTGCTTGTCGCCATACTTTTGCCAATCGTAACGGGTGTCGTCGTCGTACATGTAAGCGTGCGTGATCAGGATCGCCGCTCGGTCCTTGTGCTTGGCGACGACCTCGTTGGCCCAGCGGACGACGTCGCGCCGCGGACCAAACTCAAGCGCCACGACCAGGAAGTTGCGACCTTCGGCCGAGAACAGGTGGTAGCTGTTCTCCAGCCGCTCGGGTTCCTTGTCGTAGGTGCCGCCGAAGCTGGGCGTGCCCTTGTACTGACCGACCGAGAAATAGTCGTTGAGTAGCGTGGTGCGGTCCTTGCAGCGGCCGCCGTCGCTGTAGTCGTGGTTGCCGGGCACCATGGCATAGGGGAGCTTGCCATCGAGCACGCGCATCGCCTTAACGGCGTTTTCCCACTCGGCCGGCGCGTTGTTGTTCGTGATGTCGCCCAGGTGCAACACGGCGGCGATGTTGCGGGCCTTTTGATTCTCAACGATCCAGTTGGTCTGCGCCAGGTAGGTCGCCGGGTAACGCTCGCTGTAGTTCTGCGTGTCGGGCAGCACGGCGACCGTGAAAGAGCCCTGCTCGGGCTTCGGCGGTTCACCGTCGACCAGCACGGCATCGGCATAGGGTTCGGCAGCCAGCGACCGCGTGGCACACATGTTGATGGCCAGCGGCGAAAGCGCCAGCGCGGTTCCGGTCTTCAGGGCCGTACGGCGAGTGATGCGGGACATGGCATTAGGGTCCTGGGCCTGAGAGGGGAGGGCGGGATACGGGCTTGGTTGCGGGGAGCATTATCACCGCGCGCCTGCGGCGATGCAACTTCGCGGCGACGTTGCCCGGGGCCGGCAAAATCCGCACAATCGGCTGTTGTGCATTGAGATTCCACGCTGACCGACAAGTCGTCGCGGGCACGGTCGGGCGAGACCGTTCGTATAATGAACCTAATCCTTTCGCTTGCCGCTCGCACGCCTTGCCGTACCCCCGCTCATGAGCGCGTCGTTGCCTGCCGCTTCGATTCCCGTTTCGCCCACCGCCGTGCAGGGCTCATGGGACTGGACGCACACCGCCTGGTCCGCGTTGGGCGTGCTGGTTTTGCTGGTTGCAATCGGGGCGATTTATGGCCCCACGCTGGATGCGCCGTTCATCTTCGATGACGAATGGACGGTCATCAGCAATCCCTCTCTGGTACGGCTCTGGCCGCTGGTTGCGCCGGGCCCCGAAGGCGGACCGCTCAATCCGCCCGGCAATTTTCCGACCTCCGCCCGCCCAATCGTCAACTTGTCGCTGGCCGTGAATTATTACTTTGGCCAGCTCGAGCCGCGCGGCTATCGGGTGGTCAACGCGGCCATTCATGCCGGCTGCGCGCTGCTGTTGTGGGGGCTGGTTGCTGGCACGTTGCGGTTGGAATATTTCGGCGGCAGGTTTACGCGGGCGGCGGGGCCTCTGGGCTTTGTCGTCGCGCTCCTTTGGGCGCTGCACCCGTTGACCATCGAAGGGGTCGCCTATCTGACGCAGCGCACCGAATCTTCAATGGCGCTCTGTTATCTGGCGACCCTGTTTGCCTCCCTGCGCTACTGGGCCGCCACTCGGCCGCGGGTCCGCGCCGTCTGGCTGGCGACCGCCACTGTGGTGTGCGCGCTGGGCATGATGTGCAAGGAGGTCATGGTTTCGGCGCCGGTCATCGTGCTGCTCTTCCAACGGACTTTTCTGGCTGGCTCGTTTCTGACCGCCATCCGACGCTCGTGGCCCCTTTATCTGGGCCTTGCGCTGGGTTGGATTCCGTTGGCCGAAGTCTATCTCAGTGGTCACGCCACGCCGCTGGCCGGGTTCGACCAGGGCTATCCGGCCACGACCTGGTGGCTCACGCAGGCCACGGTGCTGCTCTTGTATGCCCGGCTGGCGGTTTGGCCCTGGCCGCTGGTCATCACCTACGATTTGCCGCGGGTAAGCCATCCGCTCGAGGCCTGGCCGGCGCTGGTGGTCGTGGGTCTGGCCATCGCCGTCGTGCTGTGGTCGGCCTGGCGTGGTCGGTCGCTCGGATTCATCGGCCTGGCCGTGTTGGCGGTGCTTGCGCCGACCTCACTGATCCCGATGTTCGATGAAGTCGCCGCGGAACGGCGGATGTATTTGCCGCTGGCGGCGATCGTGGCGCTAGCCGTGGTCGCCGGTTACGCCTTGCTGGTCCGCCTGGCCGCGCGCAAGTCCTCACCGGCTGCTGTCCCCCGCTGGTCGCTCGTCGCGCTGGGCACGCTGGCGGCAACCGTGGCGGTCGTGTTTGCCACGCTTGACACTCGCCGCCTGGCCCTTTTTCAGGACCCACTCCTGCTGTGGCAGGATGCCGAGCGCTGGCAGCCGGACAATGCCATGGTGCAGGCCAACATCGGCATGGCGCTCAATGCGGTCGGACGCCGCGAAGAAGGCTTCAAGCACACCGAGCGCGCCGTGCAGATCAAACCGCATTGGTTTCAGACCCATTACAACCTGGCGCTCGCTTATGAGAACGCCGGAGAGGTGTATCGAGCGATCGACGAGTACGACGCCACGCTGCGCTACCGGCCCGCCTTCGTGCCTGCGCACAACAACCTGGGCCGGCTGTTGGCCGCGGTGGGCAAGTCCTCCCAGGCGATTGACCATTACCGGCAGGCGGTCGAGCTCGAGCCGCACTTCGTCGCCGCGCATACCAATCTGGCCATTGCGCTGTTTGGCCAGGGTGAAACCGGAGAAGCGCTGGTGCACTTTCGCACGGCGCTCAAGCTCAAGCCGTCCGTTGAGACCTATGCCAATCTAGCCGGCGCTTGCGGTCAACTCGGACGCTTCGACGAGGCGATCCCGCTGGCCGAACAAGCACTTGAGCTGGCCCGCGCCAACGGGCAAGACGCGCTGGCCGACCAGATCGAGGCGGGGCTCGACGCCTATCGGCAGCAGGTTGCACGTTGATCTCGGCGGCGTGTGACGCGACTTCGAGCGCGCGCCACGAGATTCTGGCGCGTAACGCACCGCTCAAGCGGCCTACGCAGGGACGGGCTCTTCGACCAGACCGTTCTCGGTGATCCGCGTGTCGTCACCGTAGGTCTCATAGTCGGTGTTCACTGCCCACAGGTCGTGGCCGCGGCCTTCGAGCAGATTTTCGGCTGCCAGGATACCCATCAGGATGCTGTGGTCCTGATTGTTGTACTTAAATGCTCCGTATCGCCCCAGCGGCGTCAGGCCCGCGAAGCTGCGCACGTGTTCGATCACCCGCTCGAGCGGTTGCTGATAGCCGCGGGCGTAAACCGGATAGCAGCGCGGCACCCGCACCACGCGACCCTCCAGCAGCGGAGCATCGCCCAGCAGGCCGGTCGCGCGCAGTTCGTCGGTGGCTTGCGCGATCAAACTTGAATCGTCGGCGCTCCACAGGGGCTCGTCGCCGTCACACCAGAACTCGGCCGCCAGGATCGTGGTCCGCGCGCCGCGGTTGAGCTCGGCGGCCCAATTGCGAAAATTCGTCACCCGGCCCACGCGCAGCTCGGGCGAGTTGACATAGATCCATTGATCGGGAAACAGTCGCTCGGCGTCGACGTGCAGGTAAACCAGGATCGTGTTGCGAAACTCGAGCGCGTCTACCGCGGCCGCGACTTCCGTCGGCAGGTCCCCCAGCCCGTTGACCAAGAGCGTCAGCGGCATGGTGGAGATGATCTGGTCGTGCGACTCCTGGCGGCCATCGAACAGCTCAAGTCCGGTGACCGCGCGGCCCTGATGCAACACGCGTCGCACGGGCGCGCCCAACTCGACCGTGCCGCCGACCTCGCGGATCATCTCGGCCATCCGTTCATAGACGCTGCCCGTGCCATGCACGGGATAGGCAAAGCGATCGACCAGCGTGCGATGTCCGGCCGCCCGGTTGGGAAAGAGCGCCGCCTTGACCGCGGCGCCTAGCGATAGCTTGCGGATGCGTTGGGCCGCGAAGTCCGCGCTCAACTCGCCGCACGGCCTGCCCCAGAGCTTCTCGCTGTAGGTCTTGAAAAAGGTCTCAAACAACCGCCGTCCGAAACGGTCGACCACCCAGGTCTCGAACGATTCGTCCTGCCGGCCCGGGTAGCTGGGATGCAGCCGCTCGCGGACGTAGCTGGCCAGGCACAGCGCTGCCTGCACCGGACCCAGCTTGGTCAGCAAGTCGTGCGGCTTGAGCGGATAGCGAAACAACTTGCCGCGATAGTACAGCCGGGTCAGCCGGTCGACCATCTGGTAGTCGTGGCCCACGACGTCCAGCCAGAGGCGGTTCACCCGGGCGTCGGTGCTAAAGAAGCGATGCGGACCCAGGTCGACGCGTTGACCCCAGAGGTCAAACGAGCGGGCCAGGCCGCCGACCGTGTTGCCGGCTTCATAGACGGTCACCTCGGCGCCGCCGCGGGCCAGTTGCAGAGCGGCCGTCATTCCAGCGGGACCGCCGCCGATTACCCCGACTCGCATGATGCGGCGCCTGCCGATGAATCGCCCAGCGGACGGTTAGGTTTGCTCGCGATAGGTGGTCCAGCTCATGAAGCCCAACAGACCCGCGCAGACCAGGAACAGGATGTCCACGGTCATGCCCGCGGCATGGCCAAACGGGATGCCGACCGCCATATCCAGCCCAAACATCAACAGCAATAATGCGGCAACAACCATTCCCGCGATGGTCAACACTTTGGGCATTCGCTGGCTCGTTGTGGCAAATTGCATGAGGCAGGCACGAGGAAAGGGGGGCCGGCCGCTGTTAGTATAGTTTACCGTTTGACGGGCGAAAACCGCCGAATATCCGTCAAATACGGGCCTCTCACACCCTCGCTTGACCCACCGCGACCGATCGTGTCAGTTGATCGCATGGCGCGGGTCGGCCGCCATCCGCCCGCGTGATCATCCGCACATCCGGACCCCCGTCGCCGAGCGCGAGGGTCTGCCAAGCGAGGCCCGCTCTGCATGACCCAGCTATTGCCCGACGTCGCGAATCTCTGGCAGTCGTTTCGCCAACAGATGCCGGTGAGCCGGCGCTGGGCTTACTTTGACCATGCGGCCGTGGCACCGCTGCCCGAGCGCACCCGGGCTGCCGTGACCCGCTGGGCCGATCAGGCGGCAACCGAAGGAGATACGGTCTGGCCGAGCTGGAGCAAACGGGTCGAACGGTGTCGCGCCCTGGCCGCGCGGTTGATCCACGCCGAGCCCGCCGAGATCGCGCTGGTGCACAGCACGACCGAAGGCATCACGCTGGTGGCCGAGGGCTATCCCTGGCAGCCGGGCGACAACGTCGTGACGCTCGACAACGAGTTTCCCTCGAACCAATATCCCTGGCTCAACCTGGCTTCGCGCGGGGTCGAGACCCGGCGGGTGCCGGCCGTCGATGGGCGGGTGGACCTCGACCATCTGGCCGACGCCTGCGACGCGCGCACGCGGATCGTCACCGTCAGTTGGGTCGGTTACGCCAGCGGCTATCGAGTGAACCTCGATGAGGTCGCCGAGTTGGCGCATCGCAAAGGCGCGCTATTGTTTGTCGACGCCATTCAGGGGCTGGGCGTCTTTCCGCTGGACGTGCAAAAAACGCCGATTGACTTCCTGGCGGCCGACGGTCACAAGTGGCTGCTGGGTCCGGAAGGGGTCGGGCTGTTTTACCTGCGGGCGGAGCATTTGGATCGGTTGCGGCCAATCGGCGTGGGCTGGCACAGCGTGGTGCACGCCTCGGACTATGCCCGCATCGAGCTGTCGCTCAAACCGTCGGCCGCCCGCTACGAAGGGGGCACGCAGAACATGGTCGGCTTCATCGGCCTGGCCGAGAGCCTGGAGCTGTTGGCCGAACATGGCCCCGAACAGATCGGCCCGCGTGTGTTGGAAATCACCGACCTGGCGTGTAGCAAATTGACCGCCGCCGGCGCCACGATCCTCAGCGATCGCACTGGCGAACATCGCTCGGGCATTGTCTCGTTCGAGCTGCCCGGCCAGGTCGCCCTGGAGGTGAAACAGCGCATACTGGCGGCCGGCGTGGTCACCAGCGCCCGAGCCGGCAAGCTGCGGATCGCTCCGCACGCCTACAACGACGCGGCAGACCTCGACCGCCTGGTGGCCGCGCTCTAACCCTTCTCCCCTCGTGCTTTTCCGCTCGCCCGCACGCGGGAGAGGGAGGCTTGTGTCAGCAAGCCGGGTGAGGATGCGCCGCGGCAAGCGGCCCCGCCACGTCATCCCGCGCTCGCGCACCTCTTGTGCCCGCGGCACTCAGACGCTGCAGGCGTCTGAGCCACCCCGGATGGGGCGAATTGCGTGCTACGTCGCGCGGCACCATGAAAATCAACTCGCCGCGTCGCCCCTCACCCTGCTTGCCTTCGGCAAGCGTCCCTCTCCCGCACGCGGGCGAGGGTGAGGAAGGACACATCGCAAATTTTCTACAAACCACTCTTGTATTTTACTACGTCGGTAGTAACATGATTACTACGTTGGTCGTGAACTGATGGAGGATCGCATGACAAAACGCAAAGCGGCCCGGCTTTCCGCCGGGGAGATGGAAATCCTGCAAGTGCTGTGGCGCGACGGCGCGGTTTCGCTCTCGCAAGCGCAGAGCGGCCTCGGCCGCGCGATCGGCTACACCACCATGCAGACCCGACTCAATCGGCTGGTCGACAAGGGCCTGGTCACGCGCAACGCCGACCGGCCCGCTCGCTATGCCGCGGCTGTGGCCCAGGACGACGTCAGCGCCCGGCATCTCGACCTGTTGCTGGAGCGGGTTAGCGGCGGCAGCGTGGTACCGCTGGTGGCGCACCTGGTCCGCGACCGGTCGCTGTCGGCCGCCGACATCGCCGAGCTCAAGCAACTGATCGCCGAGGCCGAGCGGCAAACTCGCAAAACGAAAGACGGCAAGAAATAGCTCGCAAACATTTCCCCGATTGTTCACAATCGAGAACACAGGTGGACCATGAACGACGTGCTCGCGTCTGTTGTGGAATCGTTGGGTCGCACGACCTTGTGCCTGGCGGCGGTCGGCGTCGTGGTCGCCGCGACGTTGCGGCTGACGCGAACCAGTTGGCCCGCGGCGCATCGCCTGGGTTGGGTCGTCACTCTGCTGGTCGGCTGGACCTTTTTGCGGCTGCCCGTGGCCGTGCCCTGGTATGAGCCGCCTGCCCCAGCGCAGTCCGCGACGCTGGAGGCCCCATCGGCCGGCTTGCCCCAGCGGACGCTGCACGTCGACCCCTTCGCAGAACCGGCCACGGAACCATTTGCCGCGCTGCCATCGAGCGCGAGCGACGAGGTCATCGAGATCGGCCCGGCCGCGCAGGCCCCTTGGCCATCGCAAACCGCCGAGATCGATCCAGCAGTGAGCGCGGGGAGCGAGGCCGTCGTTGCGCCGATTGGACCCTTGCCGCCGGCGAATGAACCCGTGGCAACCACACTCTCCGACCCGCCGGCGATCGCGCCGCCAGCCGCGCCCCCCGTAAATGACTGGCCGCGGATCGCGCTGGCCGCCTGGCTGACCGGCATGGTCGTGATTGTCGCGGCCTCGGCCATTGGCTACGTGGGCTTCGTCCGCCGTTTGGTACCGTGTCCTTGTCGCGATACCTGGCAGGAAGAATGGAGCAACCTGGTCATTGCCGCCGGCGTCCGCCGCGCGATTCCGCTGCGGGTCACGGCGGGGCAGGGGCCGATGCTCTGCCGCTTGCCGCGCGGCATGGAGCTGGTGGTGCCCGAGCGGCTCTGGCGCGACCTCTCACCCGCGGGTCGCCGGGCAATCCTGCGGCACGAGCTGGCGCACTACCTGCGGGGCGACATCTGGAAGTCGCTGGCCGCCCGGGTGCTTGCCCTACCCCACTGGTTCAATCCCGTGGCCTGGCTGGCGGTGCGGCGGTTTGAAGAAGCGGCCGAATGGGCCTGCGACGCCGCCGCGGCCGACGACTCGGCGACCGACTACGCCCGGGTGTTGTTGCAGTTGGGCGAAGCTGCCCCGCAGCCGGCCTATGCCAGTAGCGCCGGCGGCCGCACGCTGGCCGCGCGGATTCGCCGCGTGCTCTCCGGTCCGGCGCGACCCGACTCACGATTGAAGAAGTCGGCGATCGTCACGGTGGCGCTGCTGCTGGTCGGCGCGAGTATTGTACAGCTCAACCTGGTAGCGAAGCAGCCGACAGAACGGCAGGTCGCTGCCACGGATCCGGATGCCGATCCATTTGCGGACGCTCCAGCGGCGACTCCGCCTGCCGCGGTGGATCCCTTTGCAGTTCCACGGCAGGTCGCTGCCACGGATCCGGCTGCCGATCCATTTGCGGACGCTCCACCGGCGGACTCACCTGCCGCGGAGGATCCCTTTGCAGCTCCACCGCGTGCCGATGACGTGGACCCGGCTGAGGCGCCACTGGCTGACGCGCCGTCGGCTAAAACGCCAGCCGAAGAACCGCCGTTGGCGGATGCGCCGTCGGACAAGTCATCGCCCCCGAGCGACCCTGCGCTGCCCGTCGCAGCTGCTGACGCGACCTCGGGGCCCTTGCTCGCCGAAGCGGCCAAGATCTACCAATGGGCCATTGATGACTTTCTTGCCCACAAAACGTCTGTCGAACCAATGTATGAGTGGTCGCGCCGGTGGATGGAGGTAGCTGAGCGCGTCGCCGGCGACAGCAAAGGACGGATTGCGGCCGCCGAGGCACATGTCAAGCGCATGCGAGAGCTACTCACCCGTGTCGAGAAACTTCGCGAACTACAATCGAAGGGTGGCGAAGGATCGCAATATTTTGCCAGCAAGTTCTACGTCGCCGAAGCCGAGCGGCATCTGGCCGACGTGAAAGCTGCAAAAACCGCTGCGAGCGGGCAGCGATCGTTTCCTGGCCCGGAGGCATTCGAGGAGACCGATCCCGATGCGGCGCCGCAGCCGGCGGCGATCTCGCCGGAGTCTGCCAAGCAGGCGCTGGCTGAGGTGAAGCAGACCTACCTGGACGCTCAGGGCCAATTCGAGTCGGGCAAGCTGAGCATCGACGGCGTCTACGAATGGTCCGAGCGCTACCGCCAGGCGGCCGAGCGCGCGGCCGCCGATCAGGCCGGCAAGGTCCAAGCGGCGCAGGACCACTTGGAACGGATGAAAGAAGCCTTTCGCCGCATCGAGGCCGCGTATCAGGTTGGATCGAAGGAGGGCAGCGCGGACCGGTTGAACGCCGCCAAGGTCTTCGTCGCCGAGGCCGAGCGCCGGCTAGTTGAAGTTAAGAGCGATGACTTGCCGAAAGAGATTCCCCAAGGTGAAACCGAATCGCAACGCCTGTCGAAAGAACAAGCCGAGCTGATCTATCGACTGAAGCGAGACGTCGAACACTACGGCAACCAGGCCCGGGCACTGGAACTGTCCCGCAAGCGGCCCAATGTGCAGGCAATCGACGCCGACGCGTTCAAACGGCGTCAAAAGGAGTTTGAGAAGCTCCGCGACCAGGCACAAAAACGGTTGACGGAAGCGACCCGAGGCGCCGTCGGTCCGTTGCCCGTGCCGTCGCGAGCCTTTGATGAGAAGGTCGAAAAGGAACTTGCGAAGGACCCGGTCGTCGTCGAGTTGAGTCGGCGACTGGAAGACATGCGGCACGCGCTAGCGAGGTATACAGCTACGGCAGCTGAACCGGATAGTTCGCCGACGGTCCGTGATCTGAAAAAGCAAATCAATCAAATCGAGCAGGCGATCGACGAGCACAAGGCTGGACAGCGGCCGCGGTTAGTAGAGAAGCTGGCGGCGCACGCAGAGGCACCCTCCGCAGTCGATCCCGCTCAGCAACGACTGCGCTCCGAAATCGAGGCGGTGGACCTGGAGGTGAAGATCGCCGAACTGCATGGGCAACTGTTGACCGAAGAGGCGCGGTTCAAACAATTGTCCGAGGCGAATGCCAAGGCCCCGGGCGCGGTGGCGCAGATGGAGTTGAAGACCTCGCGAATCAAGATCGAAACGCTCCATCGCCAGCTCACGCTGCTGAACAAAAAGCTGGCTTTGACGAAGGACCTGGCCGACCGGGAAAAGCAATCGACACAGTCCCCTCAGCCCAAACCCACGACCGGGGCAAGCAAGACGCTGCCGCCGCACGCGGAACTTGACCTCGTAGCGGCGGAAGTTCCTTCCAAGCCAGAGCTGAATCTCATATCCAAGGCCGACCCTGCCAGCAAGCTCCGCTACAACGGCAAACCATTTCACGCCTGGGCTGAGACGCTCCGCGATGACTTGAGCCCGGCGAGCCGCACCGAGGCGATCGAGGCCCTGGCCATGTTCGGCCGCTTTGGCCTGGCCGACGAAGCGGCGAAGGCAATCCTGGCGGCGATGCGCGACTACTCGGTCTGGTCGATGGACGGCACGGCCGAGGGCAAGCTCAAGTTCGCCGCGACCAAGGCCTTTAAAGAGCTCCCTGAGAAGGTGACTTCGCCCTTGCTCACGACCGCGCTGGCGAGCGACAGCGGCAATCAGCGGTTGTTCGCGGCGACGATTCTGGGAGGTCAAGTCCGTGATCCGAAGGAGCGGGAGAAGCTGTTCGTACCCCTGTTGGACGATTCCGACGTCGAGGTGCGGCGAATGGCCGCGACCAGCCTGCAAGGCCAGGCCGACAAGTATCTGGCCGTCGTGGAAATCATGCGCGAGGCAATCGCCTCGCCGGACAAGGATGTTGCCAACTGGGCGGTGCAAGTGATTGGCCTCAAGAATCCGCAGCCGTTCGTACCCGTCCTGCCCACGCTGGTCGAGCGGCTCGACACGGATGAGCTGCCACTGTTACAGCAATTTCAAATGGCGCTGCTGCGTTTTGGCCGGATGGCGATTCCTGCCTTGGAAGCCGGCGAGCAGTCTGAAAATCACCGGGTTCGGGCAATGTCGCAGCAGACCCTGCAACAGATCCGCTCGGCAGCGCCGCCCGTGGCGAGCGAAGACTCCCCGCAGAAACCGGGGACCGAACCCGCCACCGAAGCTTCCTATCGCAACAAGCCGCTACGATCGTGGCTCAGCATCCTGCGGCGGGACCTGAGTCCGGAGTCGCGCACCGAAGCCATTGGCGCGCTGGCCGTCTTTGGGGCTCATGGGCATTCGCGCGAGGTCGCCGAGGCGATCATGGAGATGATGGGGGACTATTCCATCGCCGACATGTCGGCCAGTCCCGACGCTCCGCTGAAGGTGGCGGCGCTCGATGCGTTTCTTAAGCTCGACCGCGGGAAGGCAGAACCGCTGGTGACCGAGGCGCTCCAGGGCAAGAATGCCAACCGGCGGATGTTTGCGGCGGTGATCCTCGACCAATGGGTGCCCAAGGACGTCTCACTCGACTTGGACGAGCTGTTGGCCGACCCCGATCCCAAAGCCCGGCTGGTATTTGCTGGCATCGTCGTCCGCCGCGACGTCACCAACGCCAGGGCCTTGGAGATCGTTCGGGCAGGCCTGGAATCGAGCGATTCAGCGCAAAAGTCGGCGGCGTACGCCAGCGCTCGCGATGTGATCTCACGGCTCAAGCCGGGCGAGGGCGTGGAAGGGCCGGTGTTGGACGCGCTTAAGAAACTCGGGCCTGCGATGCAACCGATCATGAAGGAATTTGTCAACTCAAGTGCGGCGAACCAGGCCGAGGTTGAGGCGGCGCTGAGACTGATGACGTTCGATGAAGGGGAGGCGAACAAGTAGGATCGCCACGCACGTTGACGGCGATCGCATTTCTACTAGCCCGAAGCGCGAGTTTTGAAGTTGCGCGCTCTTGCCAGCTGTGCCAAATTCGCGGCGTTTTTCGATTTCTCAACGAGGGTCACGAGAACGTGATTCTTGATTTCTCTCGCGCTTCGGGCTGGTGATCCTCGTGGCAGAATATTTTGCCGCCCCGCTTGACGACCGCTACGTGTATTACTACACTAATACACATGGCTGCTGACTTTCTCTTTCAGGTCTTTCCTACCTCCGGCTTGCCGATCTATCGGCAATTGGTCGATCAGGTCCGTCGCCACGTGGCCAGCGGCCGGATCACTTCCGGCGACTTCCTGCCCTCGGTCCGCCAGGTGGCGCTTGAGCTGGAGGTAAACGCCATGACCGTCTCCAAGGCCTACTCGCTGTTGGAGCGTGACGGCGTGGTCGAGCTGGTGCGTGGGCATGGCATGCGGATCGCCAAGCGACTGCCCGCGAGCGACACGCTGGAGGAGCGGCAGCGGCAACTGGCCCCCTTGGTTGAGCAGCTTTTGGCCGAGGCCTATCAACTCTCGCTCTCGCCTACCCAGGTGCAAAACCTGTTGGCCCGAGCCATCAAGGAGCGCAACGGCAAATGAGCGACGAAACCCTGTTAACGCATCACGTGCTGGAAATGCGGGGCGTCTCCAAGCTGTACTCCGGCCGCGCGGTGCTGGATCGGCTCACGCTGTGCGTGCCGCGGGGCACCGTGGTGGGACTGCTGGGCAAGAACGGCGCGGGCAAGACCACGCTGTTGCGGGCCGCGCTGGGCATTGCCCGGATCGACCACGGCACGGTCACGATCCTGGACGAGCCGGCCTGGACCCTGAGCGCCTCGGCCAAACAGCAAATCGGCTACGTGCCGCAAAGCCCGCAGTTGTATCCCTGGATGCGGGTCGATCAGATCATCGCCTACACGGCTTCGTTCTACCTGCACTGGAACCGCGCGCTGGTGGAACGGCTGGTCACCCAGTGGGAAGTGCCGCTGCGTCGCCGCGCGGGCACCTTGAGCGTCGGCGAGCTGCAAAAGCTGGCCCTGGTGCTGGCGTTGGGGCACGAGCCGGCGCTGTTGGTGCTGGACGAGCCGGTGGCCGCGCTCGACCCTTCCGCGCGGCGCGAGTTTCTGAAAGTCGTTTTAGAGATCGCGGCCGGCGGCGAGCGGACCGAGATCTTCTCGACCCATATCACCAGCGACCTGGAGCGAGTGGCCGATCGCGTGGCGATCTTGCAGCGCGGCGCGATCAGCTTCTTCGGCGAGTTGGGCGAATTGAAAGACCAGGTCAAACGGTTGGCAATCACCTCGACCAATTCGCTGCCCGAGCAGTTCAGCCTGCCGGGACAAATCTCGCAGCGGATCGAAGGCAAGCAGGCGCTGGTCACCACACGGGCCTGGTCGCCGGGCATGGCAGGCGAGATCGAAAGCCAATGGCACGCCGAGGTCGAGGTGCAGGATCTGAACCTGGAAGAGATCTTCTTGGAGCTGCACGATGCATGATTACGCGACGCCTGACCACGCGCTGCGTGAAAACGCGCTGCCTGAAGTATCCAGGCCGGGCCATTGGTTGAAAAGCTGCCGGTACGTCGGGCTCACCTATCTGATGCGGTGGCGTTTCTGGTTCTTCGGCATCTGGTACCTGCTGGTGGCCTGGCCGTGGCGAGAGGGGAGCGTCACGCCGTTCGTGTTGGTCACCAGCATGCTGGGCGGCATCCTGGCCTGCTTCGTGGCATTGCACCTGCGACGCCAGTTTGCCACGCCGGCGGCCAAGATCGTGCCTGGCTTTGCGGGGCCGCATCTGGCGGTCGGAGCGCTGGTAAGCGGCGCCATCTGGATTGCGGTGCCGGGCATCGGGGCATGGGTGCGAGCATTGCCGGCGTGGGGACCTATCGGCGCCCACGCACCGGTTGGCCTGCTGTTGGCGCTGGTGGTCTGCTGGCGGCCGGCGATGTTGCTGTTGGCGGTGGCCCCGATTTCGCTGTTGGCAACGGCGACGCCGGTTTGGTTCGACCAGAAGTCGCTTCCCAACCAATTCATTCGCGGCGACTTTCCCGAGTGGTCGTGGGCGGCGATCGCGCTGGCGGTGACGGCGAACGTGCTGGCGGCTCGGCGGCTGGTGCGGCTGCCCGAGGCCGACACGAGCGCCAGCGATGATTTTTCGGTCGAGCCGGCCGAGGAAGGGCGAATCACGGGCCGCTGGGATGAATGGTTGCTGCGGGCCCGCGACGCCGCGATACGTCGCCGGCTGGCCGACGCCGGGTTTGGCTGGTGGAGCGTCCAGCGGTGGCGCGTGCCGGGCGCGATCTCCTGGTTGCACTTCGCGCTAGCGACATCGGGAGGCGCACTGTTGGTGGCGTTCGTCGCTTGGGCGGCCGACTCGCGGCAGGCCGCGACCGCCGTGGCCGGACTGGTGAGCGTCGCCATGGTGTTTGCCCCGGTCCACTGCTGGCATCAGCGCCGCGGCGCCACCCAACTGGAGTTCATGCGACCCGTCACGCGCGGACAATACTTCGGGCAAGCGGCGCTGGCCTTTGGATTGGACATGCTCGTTTGGACCGTGCTGGCGATGTTATTTGCCGCCGCCAGCTTTAGCATTACCCACTGGGGTCCGTTTGATCTGCGATTCGCCGTGCAACTGCTCGTCATGTTGCTGGTGGTTGTCCACTGTTCGCTGGCCTTTTACAGCGTCGGACTGGCGACCTACCGGCAGCGCTATTGGCTGTCGCTGATGGCGGGACTCTGCTTTGGCTGGCTGTTTGCGATGCTGACCATCTTCGGCGTCGTCGCCGAAACCGAATATCGTGGCCGGTTCCTGCTGCTGGCGGTCACGCCCTTGGCCGCACTGGCCCTGACGCTCGCGATGGTTCGCCGCTGGCGGACCGGCGACGTGGGCTGACGGGCAGGTTTTGCCGCCGGTTCTCTCGCTCGCACGGCTCAAGGTCGCAAGCTAGAATTGCACGGCGATCTTCCTTTCCCAAGCAAGGCTCCTCGAGCGAGCGGTCCGATGACCAATTCCGATTCCCGCGTCGCGGTCTATACCGGTTCGTTTGACCCGATCACGCTTGGGCATATCAACGTGATCGAGCGATCTGCCACGCTGGTCGATCAGCTGATCGTCGGCATCGGCATCAATATCGAGAAGCAATCGCTCTTTTCGCCCGAGGAACGGGTGTCGCTGGTGCGTCAAACCGTGCGGCATTTGCCTAACGTCGAAGTGCGGTCGTTCTCGGGTCTGGCGGTGAGTTTTTGCCGCGAGTGCAACTCGCGGGTGCTGTTGCGAGGCGTTCGCTCGCTGGGCGACATCGAGGCCGAGTTCACCATGACCATGGCCAATCGCAAGCTCGACCCGGGCATCGAGACCGTCTTTCTGATGGCCGACGGTCAGTACTCGCACATTTCCAGCTCGCTGATTAAGCAGATCGCGGCGCTGGCCGGCGACGACGAGCTGGCCCGGTTCGTGCCGAAAGAGATCGTGGCCGCGATCCGCAAAAAGATTCGCACGTCGTGACGATCTCGTCTCACGCTTTCGTAGGTCAGGCATTTGCCTGACCGCAGCGTGAAGACCATGTCAGGCAAATGCCTGACCTACAGCATAAGGCCTAATGCCTACAGCCTGTTTCGTCAATTTTTCCCGTCGCCGTCTTCCTTGTTCAGGTGACGGCGGAGGTAGCGGGCCCGCTCGATGTTGCGGTCGGCCGTGTCCAGCTCGATGCCGCGGAGCTTCTGCAGGTGGGCAGGCTGGGTGTGGATGAACAGCTCGTTGAGCGTGGGAATCTGCAAGTCGGTAATCAAACCCAGGTTCACGCCCATCCGCACGCTCGACAGCAGGTGCATGGTCTCTTCCGAGCTGATCTGCTGCGCGGTGCGGAGGATGCCGTAGGCCCGGCTGACCTTGTCGTGCAGGTTTTCGTGGCTTTCGCGGACCAGGAAGTCGCGGGCCCGCCGCTCGTACTCGATCAGCACCGGCACGATGTCGCCGACCTGTTTGACCAGGTCGATCTCGCTCTTGCCGAGCGTGATTTGGTTGGAGATCTGGTAAAAGTCGCCCATGGCCTGCGAGCCTTCACCATACAGTCCGCGGACCGCCAGGCTGATCTTCTGCAAGCTGCGAAAGACTTTGTCGATCTGCCGCGTGAGCACCAATGCCGGCAGGTGCAGCATCACGCTCACGCGCACTCCGGTGCCGACGTTGGTGGGACAGGCGGTCAGATAACCGAGCTTGGGATGAAAAGCAAACGTGACCTGGTCGGCGATCAGCGTGTCGATGCGATCGATCTGTTCCCAGGCCGTTTGCAGGTCCAGGCCACTGTGCATGACCTGGATGCGCAGATGATCTTCCTCGTTGATCATTAGGCTGACTTGCTCGGCCCGGTCGATGGCCACGCCGCGGGCGCCCTCGCTGTCGGCATGTTCGCGGCTGATCAGCTGCCGCTCGACCAGGAACTGGCGGTCCAGCCCCTTGAGCTCGTTGACGTTCACATATTCCAGCTCGCCCGATTCCTGGATTTGCAGGATGCGGTCGCGCAGCAAGGTCTCGATCTCGGTGCGATCGGCCTGGCTGGCGCGGCTGATAAAGGGGAACTCGGCCAGATTGCGGGCCAGGCGGATGCGGCTGGAGATGACGATATCGCTTTCGGGGCCGGAGCCCCGCAGCCACTCGCCGCTGGTCTGAACTAATTCGTTGAGGTCCACCGCGGATGATTCCCGTTCTGGCTCGCTTACTTTTTCTTTTTCGGCGAGGCCTCTTCGATCGAGCGGATCTCGTCGCGTAGCTTCGAGGCCCGCTCGTAGTTTTCTTCGGTGATCGCTTCCTGCATCTCGCGCTTCAGCCGGATCAGTTGGGTCCGCTGTTCGGTCCCGTCGGCATACTTGGCCGGCCGCTTGCCGACGTGCTCGGTCTCGCCGTGGATATTGACGATCAGCGGCTCCAGCTCCGAGGCAAAGCAGACATAGTCGTGAGGGCAGCCCAACCGGCCCTGGTTGCGAAACTCATAAAACGTGATGCCGCACACCGGGCAGGATCGCTGGTCCAGCTTGGCCAGCTCCTCGGCCGTCTGGCCAACCGCCAGTTGATGGGCCAGCACGCCGGCGAGGCTGGGGGCGACAGCCGGCTCTTCCTCGCTCTGAGTCAAGTAATGCCGCGCATGCTCCTCGCAGAGGTGCAGTTCCTGAGGCTTCCCTTTGGTCAGTTCGGTGATGTGAAAGGTCGCCGTCTTATTGCACTGCTGGCACTTCATCACAGTCCCCAAGACAAAGGAGCAGCCGGCCCTAAGATCAAAGAAGCAGCCGGCTAGCAACCGCCAAGGCTCACTCGCGCCCTGAGGCCGTCGAATCCATTATATCCAGGGGTGGAAAGCCAGTGGGATTCTAGCAATGGGCAGGGGGGTGTCAAGGCGGATCGCACTTCGGGCACCGTGCGCGCAACAACCTTGCGCGACAATGGATAGCGCGCTTCGGCGCGTCTCGGCACGAGGGCTTACCGGCGCGGCTCGCGTTGTCCACCCGACGTGCCGTTGGTAAGCTGGTCGGCTGTGATTGTGATCCTGACAGCTGCGCTGTGATTCTGACAGCTGGTGATCCTGACAGCTGCGAACCTGACACCGTGCCCGAGGTGTCCCGTTCGACGTCCCCGGTTGGGTCGCCAGGTCACGGCGCACGCCGGGGTGTTTTCCTGAAGTCGAGCGATTCGTTGAAAGCGCCATGGCGCGATGAAATATTTTCCGGATTTTGCTACCTTTCGCGCGCTCGCCCGCGGCGTGCACCTGGTGCCCGTTTATCGCCGCCTGCTGGGCGATGCGCTGACGCCCGTTTCGGCCTTTCACAAGATCGACTCGGGACCGACCGCCTGTTTGTTTGAGAGCGTGATCGGTGGCGAGAAGGTGGGCCGCTACAGCTTTCTGGCGGCCCAGCCGTTCTTGCAGCTCGAGGCCCGCGGCAACCAGATCACAATCGTCGACGCTGCCGGGCGCCGCGAGTTTGCCTGCGACGACCCGTTGGACGAGCTCAAGACCCGGGTCGAAGCGGTCCGCTCGGCCACCATCGCCGAACTGCCGCCGTTCACCTCGGGCGCGGTGGGCTACGCCGGCTACGACGTCATTCGCTATACCGAGAATCTGCCCCACGCGCCGGCCAACGACCGCCAGTTGCCCGACCTGGCGTTTGCATTTTACGACCACATGATCGTCTTTGATCACGTGAACAAGACCAACGTCGTGGTGGCGATGGCCCGGCTGGACAAGTTTGGCGACGACCTGGCCGGCGCCTATGCCGATGCCCAGCGCCGCGTCGACCAGTTGGTCGCCCAGCTTGAAGCGCCCGGTCCCGGCCTGCCGCCGGCCGATATCGACACCGCGGGCCAGACCACGATCGAGTACCAGTCCAACTTCAGCCAGCGGGACTTTGAAAGCGCTGTCGACAAGTGCGTCGAGTATATCCGTGCCGGCGATATCTTTCAGGTCGTCATCAGCCAGCGGCTCGAGCTGGAGGTGCAAAGCGCACCGTTTGAAATCTATCGCACGCTCAGGGTGGTGAATCCCAGTCCTTTCATGTTCTATCTGCGCACTCCCAGTGTGACGCTGGTGGGCAGCTCACCAGAGATCATGGTCCGTGTGGTCGAAGGCAAGGTGACCGTGCGCCCGCTGGCCGGCACTCGCCGGCGCGGTGCGAGCGAAGAAGAGGACCGCCGGCTGGCCGAGGAGCTTTTGGCCGATCCCAAAGAGCGAGCCGAGCACGTGATGCTCGTGGACCTGGGTCGCAACGACGTCGGCCGCGTGGCCCGTTATGGCTCAGTCGAGCTGACCGACGTCATGACCATTGAGCGCTACAGCCACGTGATGCACATCACGTCCAACGTCAGCGGCCAGCTCGCTCCGGGCAAAGACGCCTTCGACGCCCTGCGTGCCTGCGTGCCGGCCGGCACGGTATCTGGCGCGCCCAAGGTCCGGGCCATGGAAATCATCGACGAGATCGAACCGCATCGTCGCGGACCCTACGCGGGCGCCGTGGGCTACGTCGACTTTAACGGCAACATGGACACCTGCATCGCGCTGAGAACCTTGGTCGTGCAAGGCAACAAGGCTTACGTGCAAGCCGGCGCGGGAATCGTGGCCGACAGCCAACCGGCGGAAGAGTATCAAGAGACCCTCAACAAAGCCCGGGGGCTGTTGAAGGCGATCGAGATCACCGAAGCCCGGCTGGGCAACAAGCGGAGCTGATCGGGCAGAAGCGCGATCGGTCGAGGGTGGCCCAGACGACTTGTCGTCTGGGTGCCGCAGGCACACGAGGCGCGTCGGCCGCCGCGTTGCTAAGCCGCCAGCGGATGGATCTCGTGCCTAGTTCGTAGCCCGAGGCCCTCTCCGTCCACCCCATTGCGAAAAAGCCCCTTCTGCTCGACAATGCCATGCGCCGCTGGGCGAATTGTTCGCTCCGGCTCTGGAACGACCGCCGAGGAATGCCATGATTTTTGTTGTCGCCACGATCGACCTGGCAGCCGGCAAGCGCGAGGCCTTTTTGACGGCCCAACGCGAGCTGCTGCCGCTGGTGCTGGCCGAGGCCGGCTGCGTCGAGTATGCACCCAGCGTCGAGATTCCGCTGGTCGATCCGGCCAAGCAGCCACCGCGACCCGACTGCGTGATCATGCACGAGAAATGGGAGACGCTGCCGCACTTGCAGGCCCATCTGACCGCGCCGCACATGAAGAGCTTTCGCGAAAAAGTGAAAGACCTCGTGGCGGGCGTCAAGGTTGAGGTCTTTCAGTCGACCTAGCTCTTTCCCGATACGAAAACTTCCCGCACCACACGATCGCCCCGGAGCGGTCGGCCTGAGTTGCGCTTACCCCATCCAATGGCCTTTACAATCAGAGACAATGCGATGAGTTCAATTGTGGACATCCGTGGGCGGCAAATTCTGGACAGCCGCGGCAACCCGACCGTCGAGGTCGACGTCACCCTGGTCGACGGCTCGTTTGGCCGCGCTGCCGTTCCGAGCGGAGCGAGCACCGGCGTGCACGAAGCCTGGGAGCTGCGCGACACGGCCGAGAAGAACCTGTACTTGGGCAAGGGGGTCTCGCAAGCGGTCGAAAACGTCAACGGCGAGCTCGCCGACGCCCTGGAAGGCATGGACGCCCTGGAGCAGGCCGAGGTCGACTTGCGGATGATCGAGCTCGACGGCACCGAGAACAAGAAGAACCTGGGAGCCAACGCCATCCTGGGTGTCTCGCTGGCCGTGGCCAAGGCCGCCGCCGAGCATTGCGGCCTGCCCTTGTATCGCTACCTGGGCGGCGCCGGAGCGCGACTGCTGCCCGCGCCGATGATGAACATCATCAATGGCGGTCAGCACGCCGACAACTCGGTGGACGTGCAGGAGTTCATGGTCATGCCGCTGGGCTTTGACCACTTTCACGAAGCGCTGCGGGCAGGGGTGGAAATCTTCCATCACCTGAAGAAGGTGCTGCACGGCAAGAAGTTGAACACCTCCGTGGGGGACGAGGGGGGCTTTGCGCCCGACCTGCCCAGCAACGCCGCCGCGATCGACCTGATCCTGGAGGCCATCGACAAAGCCGGCTATCAGGCGGGTAAGCAGGTCTGGATCGCCCTGGATGCCGCCGCCACCGAATTTTACGACGCCAAGAAGAAGGTCTACACGATCGACGGCAAGCAGCTCGACTCGGCCGGAATGGTCGACCTGCTGGCCTCCTGGGTCGACAAGTATCCGATCGTCTCGATCGAAGACGGCTGCAGCGAGGACGACTGGGAGGGCTGGTCGCTGTTGACCAAGCGGCTGAGCGCCAAGACCCAGTTGGTGGGCGACGACTTGTTCGTGACTAATACCAAGCGCTTGCAGCGGGGCATCGACGAAGGGGTGGCCAACAGCATCCTGATCAAGGTGAACCAGATCGGCACGCTTTCGGAAACGATCGAGGCCATCCAACTCGCCCAGCGAAACGGCTACACGACGATCTCCAGCCATCGCAGCGGCGAGACCGAGGACGCCACGATCGCCGACCTGGCCGTGGCCCTCTCGACCGGCCAGATCAAGACCGGCAGCGCCTCGCGCACCGACCGCATGGCCAAGTACAACCAGTTGCTGAGGATCGAAGAGCAACTGGGCGAGACGGCCCAATATGGCGGCCCACTGTTGGCGAAGCAACGCGGGTAGGGCAGGGCGGGTTGGCAATATTTGACAAATTTTGCCAAGCGACCTAAGCTGGTGTCATGGCAAACGAAACCATGAACATCGCACTGCCTGAGGGAATGAAGGCATTTGTGCTCGAGCAGGTTGCTGCGGGCGGGTACAGCACGGCGAGTGAGTATGTCCGTGAATTGATCCGCGCCGACCAAAAGCGGAAGGTACAGGAACGGGTCGACGCCCTGTTGCTAGCCGGATTGGATAGCGGCGAAATGATACCCGTCACGCCCGAGAGTTGGCAGGCGCTTCGCGCTGCAGCGGAAGCCCGGATAAAGGCGAGCCGCCGAAAATGAAGCGACCGGTCGTGCGATCTCCGGCCGCATCGTCAGACGTGCTCGACCATGTTTCCTACCTGGCGGAAAGTAGTCCCCAGGTCGCGGATCGCTTTCTAGATTCAGTCGAAGCGACTTTCGAATTGCTCGCCGTTACTCCCGAATTGGGTGCAACCTACGTTAGCACCAATCCGCGCTTGGACGATGTTCGCGTATGGAGCGTCAAGGGGTTTGCCTACTACCTGATCTTCTATCGCGCGTCAGGCCAGGCAGTGGAGATTCTGAGAATCCTCCACGGCGCCCGAGATCTGGAATTGATTTTGGGCGCGTCGTAAGCAATGCGCACTTCCGATCTCGTGTTGGTATGATGCAGTCGAGAGGTCTTGATCCGCATAAACAGGCCATTTTTTTTGGCATGTCGTACGAGCCAACCGATAATACTGCCCCGCGTCCCGCGCCGACCGATTCGCCTTGGTTCTGGCTGATGCTGTTTTCGGCTGCGGGGTTGATCGTGCTGGTCATCGTCTGGCCGAAATATTCGGCTCGGCAGGGGCGGCTGGAGTTGCAGTTTCGCGCGACTCAAGAAGCCACGCGGCGCAAGGTCGAAGGCACGCCTGTTGCGCGCGAGCCTGGCGAAGAAGGCGACGCTGCCCCGCCGGCTGCCGGGGAGCTGATCGTCAAACTGTGGCCGATCTCGCTGGCCCTGGCGGCGCTGCTCATCGGCTCTTCGACGATGTACTGGCGTTCGCACCGCGCCCGGGTCTTCGGGTCCGATGTCCCTGCGCCCGGACCAAATTCGCCGGAAGGCTCGCCATGACCGCGCTGGTCGAAAGCCCCTGGCCGGCGATCGCCTTTGGCGTGATTGCCGAAGTCATTCTGGCAATCGTGCTGGTGCGCACCGGCCGCGCCGTGGTGCTGGTCGGCATGGCGGTGGTGGCCTTGATCACCGGCGGCATGCTGATCGCCGAGCGAGTGATCGTGACCGAGCGTGAAGAGATCGAAAATGTTCTGGCCCTGGCGGCTACGCGGTTGTCGGCCAACGATCCGCCGCAGGTGTTCGAGTTGATTTCGCCGCGCAGTCCGCGGCGGGGCGAAATCGAGTCGATCCTCTCACACATCACGGTCCGCGACGCGCGGATCACCAGCGACGTGGAGGTGCGGACCAATCACTTGACCAGCCCGCCCAGCGCCAAGGCGTTTTTCGTCGGCCGGGTGGAGGCCAACGACAAGCGCGGCGCGGTGCCCTACGAGCAGTTCATCGGCCGTTTCGCGGTCACGCTGCACCGCGATGGCGATCGCTGGCTGATCTACGACTTCGACGATGACGATCCCGACACCCGGGGTCGAGGCCGGCCGCGCGGCCAGTAGCGCCGTTCGACCGGTAGTACCGTGCGGCCAGTAGTACAGTGCGGCCAGCAGCGTCGTCTGCAAGACGTGCTACGAATCCTTCTTTTCGGTCCGAACCATCAGTTGTTCGGCCTTGGCGTCGTACCAGTAGACGTTGCCCTCCGGCAATACGGGCAGCTGCACGGCGTGTTCCTTGATGATCACGTTCATGAACTCTTCGTGCGTCTTGGGCCCCTTGTTGTTGTGGTCGGCCTTGTAGAGGTCCATGGCCTTGGGGATCTGGACCTCGAAGGCGATGCGGTCCTCGATCTTGAACATAGTCTCGATGGGCGTGGTAACAAAGCCAGGTCCGCCGTAGTCCTTGCCTTTGACGCCCACGCCCGGGGCGGCCTTTTTCAACTCCTCGCCTTCCGCCGGCGCATCAGCGGGTGGTGCTTCGGCCGCGGGCGCTGCCCCGTCGGGGGCAGGCTCAGCCGTCGGCTGATCGGCAGCGGGCGGCATCGGTTTGGGTTCGGCGGCAGCCGGAGCTTCCGCGGGGGCCGCCGGCTCGGGCGGCGGTTGGGTCACTTCCGAGGTCTGGCTGGCCGGCGGCGCCGGAGACTCGCAGCCCCAGGTTGTTGTCAACGCCGCCAGCACGATCATCGCTAAGGTCAAACGTCGCATGGTCGCTTCCTCTCGGTTCACTTTCCCGCGGACGTGACCTCTTATCAGTCACGGACGCGCGGAGCCCCTCACGTCAGTCTAACCTGCCGGATCACGAGCTGGCCGGCAGTTTGAATTTCCAGCGTTCCATTTCCGCCAATTGCGCGCGCTTGGTCAAGTCAAAATCCAAGGGGGTCAACGTGATGGCGCCACTGGCCAGGGCCGAGACGTCGGTTTCGTGTCCGGCGGTTCCGGCCACGGGGTCGGAGAGTGCCCAAAAGTAACTCCGTCCGCGCGGGTCGACCCGTTTTTCATACTGTTCGCCGCTGCGCTCCAGACCCATCGGCACCACGCGCACTCGGCGCTCGGGCGCGTTGAGAGCCGCCGTGGGAATGTTCATGTTATAGAGCTGCGGCGCCGGACCCTTTTGGGCCAGGATCTGCTCGATCACTTCGCGGGCCACGACCGCCGCCTGGCCGAAGCGGGCCGGCTCGCCGAACTCCAGCGAGACGGCGATGCTCGTGATGCCGAAAAACGCCCCTTCGATCGCCGCCGCCACCGTGCCCGAGTACAGCACGTTAATCCCAGCGTTCAACCCGCCGTTGATTCCGCTGACGATCAGGTCGGGCTGCCGCGGGCAAAACTCGAAGATGCCGATCTTCACGCAATCGGCAGGGCTTCCTTCCACCGCCCAACCCCGCCGCTGCTGGCCTTCGAACAGCTCCTTGACCACCAGCGGGCTCAGGTAGGTAATTGAGTGACCGACGCCGCTTTGTTCGGTGGCCGGTGAAACGACGTAGACGTCGCCCAGCTTTTCCAGCTCGCGCTCCATGGCCGCCAGCCCGGGAGCGTAGATGCCGTCGTCGTTGGTCAGCAGGATCAGCACGGGAGTGGCACTGGCGAGGTTCGGCACCGGGGATGGTCAGGTGAGTTGCCATGATACTGCCGACGGTCGACTCCGGCAATTCACCGGAATTCGGCCGGATCTGCCCACTCGGCAAGGGTTTGGTGCGGGATGTGCTAGGCTTTAGCAGTCGCGAGCGTGGGTTCTTGTACGCCTGCCGCACCTCTCCATAGGAGTCTTTCGAATGCTGCGCTATTCGCTGATTTTCCTGATCGTGGCCCTGCTGGCGGGAGCATTCGGCTTCTTCGGGGTCGAGGGCTTGGCGATGCAGATCGCCTGGATTCTGTTCGTCGTTTTCATCGTGCTGTTCATCATTTCGCTGGTGACCGGCCGCCGACCAAGATTGGACTGAAATGTGTCTTGCGAGGCGAGCTGAGCGTGGCCGTGCGCCGTGCTCTCGCCGCCGCGCCTCTGATTCATTTGCGACCGCGCTGGGCATTTGCTCACCAGCGCGGTCGCTCTCATTTCCGCCAAAGGCTTTGGCGATGGTCTCCTTGGGGCTCGGCACGCGGAGTGCATCTAAAAACCCCTATGGAAACAACCAGTGCGGGACTGCGAGTTCTCGTGGCCGAGGATACTCTGTCGACCGCGTTCACCTTGCGCAAGATGTTAGAGAAGCTGGGTCATACCGTGGAGGTTGTCCTCAACGGTCTGGCCGCGGTCGACGTGCTCTGTGAATATTGTCCGCAGGTAGTGATCCTCGACATTGGCATGCCGGGCATGGACGGATATGAGGTGACGCGACGGATTCGACTGGAACCGGGATTCGAGGCAGTGCCGATCGTCGTGGTCTCTTCGCGCGGCGCGGCCGAGGACATCGCTTTGGCCCGCGAGGCAGGGGTGGATCAATATCTCATAAAGCCTGTTGACTCCGTCCAACTCGCCGCAGCGCTGGCGCAAGTGTTGGCCGCCGACCGGTCGCATCAGCAGTCCTAAACGGTGGTCGCCCGAAAGGAGGCGTCCATGTGCAAAGATCATTGGTTGGACGGGGTGCTTAACCGCGCTCTCTTGATGGACAATCCTTACTCCGTGGCTTCGGCCTTGGCCTATTGCGACGCGCTGATGCATGCCATCGCGCGGGGTATCGAGACGGCGCGCTTGCAGGCCTCGTCAAGTGACCGCGACGTGACCGCCAAGGCGATTCGCAAGGCTCTGATCGACGCCTTCAACGATCCCCACGCCGTCTGATTGCCGGCGGTCGGCGCTAACGAAACGCTAACCATCGGGGTCTTGGTTGCGGCGGCACACTTGTGGCCGTGATCCCGTCGACCGTTTGTCCGGGATTGGGACGCCTGGGAGGCCGTCTCCGGCCCCTAGCCGGCTGTGGCATCAGGCCTTATAATCCTTCGCTTCGACACCCGTCACGGTTGACGGGTCGTTTTGTTTACTTGCAGAGCTGGTCGCACAGGCGGGGTAGGGGCCGGCGGGATAACGGTTTTTGTGAAGCGTACCACCACTGCAGATTCGACGGATACGAGACCCGAGCGGACGGAACGAGCGGGCCTGGTCGCGGACGAGAAAGTCCTGATCCTGGACTTTGGTTCGCAGTACGCCCAGCTCATCGCCCGGCGAGTCCGCGAGCAGCACGTCTACTGCGAGATTGTGCGCCACGACATCACGGCCGAGCGGATTCGCGAGTTGGCCCCCCGCGGCATCATCCTCTCCGGCGGACCGTCGAGCGTCTACGAAGCCGGCGCGCCCAAGTGCGACCCCAATATCTTTCGCCTGGGCATTCCCGTCTTGGGCATCTGCTACGGCCTGCACCTGGTCTGCGAGGCCCTGGGGGGCAAGATCTCCAGCGCCCCGGCCCGCGAGTTTGGCCGCGCGGGCGTGCGGATCACGTCGCACGCCGACCTGTTTGATGGTCTGCCCGACGAGATGGACGTCTGGATGAGCCACGGCGACCAGGCCTCGGACATCTCCAGCCAGTTCAAGTCGTTGGCCCAAACCTCCACCTGCCCGATCGCGGCCATCCAGCACATCGAGCTGCCGGTCTATGCCTTGCAGTTTCATCCCGAAGTGACGCACACGCCGCTAGGCGCGCGGGTGCTTGGAAACTTCCTGACCAAGATCTGCGGCTGCCGCGGCGCCTGGCAACTGGGCGACTTCGCCGACCAGGCGGTCGCGCAGATTCGCCAGCGCGTGGGCAGCGACCGGGTGATCTGCGGATTGTCGGGCGGGGTCGACTCGGCGGTCACAGCCGCCTTGATTTATCGGGCCATTGGCTCGCAACTTTCCTGCATCCTTATCGACAACGGCCTGCTGCGCAAAGCGGAAGAGAAATCGGTGATCGACGAGTTCTCTAGCCACTTCCGCACCGACCTGCATGTGGTCAAGGCCGAGGACATGTTTCTGTTGGCCTTGTCTGGCGTGACCGACCCGCAGGAGAAGCGCCGCCGCATCGGCCATGCCTTCATCGAATGCTTCACGGCCGAGGCCGCCAAGGTGCAAGGCGCCCGCTTCCTGGCCCAGGGCACGCTCTATCCTGACGTCATCGAGAGCGGCGCTGCCGTCGACGGTCCTGCGGCCACGATCAAACTGCACCACAACGTCGGCGGGCTGCCTAAGGATCTCAGCTTTGAGTTGATCGAGCCCTTGCGTGACCTGTTCAAGGACGAGGTCCGGGCGCTGGGCCTGCAGCTTGGCTTGCCCGAGGACATTGTCTGGCGTCACCCGTTCCCGGGTCCTGGTCTGGCCGTGCGCTGTCTGGGCGAAGTGATCAAGCCGCGGCTCGACACGCTGCGCGAGGCCGATGCGATCGTGGTCCACGAGATCAAGGCGGCCGGCCTGTATCGCGAGACTTCGCAGGTCTTCGCCGTGTTGTTGCCGGTGCGTAGCGTGGGCGTGATGGGCGATGCTCGCACTTATCAAGAAACGGTCTGCGTGCGGGCCGTGACGACCGAAGACTTCATGACCGCCGATTGGACGCACTTGCCCTATGAGGTGCTGGCCAAGATCTCGACCCGGATCATCAACGAAGTGCCGGGCGTGAACCGCGTGGTCTACGACATCAGCTCCAAGCCGCCCGCCACGATCGAGTGGGAGTGAGTGGGCCACGCGACGCTAGTAGGTCAACAAGAAAGTGCCATTGTTGGCCACCGGAATCAAGGGCAAGCCTTGGCGACCTGAGACGGACGGGCGCACGGATTTCGCGCCCACGTAGTAGGTCAATCCGACTCCGACCGCCCACGCTTCTTCCATTGCGCCTAGTGTACCCGCCGCTGCGCCGGGCAAGGCGAACGTGAAGTTGCCGGTCAGCGATAGATAGTTGTTCAACGGCGCTTCGCCAAGCCCTCCGACTAACCAACTGCCGTAATCTGCGGGGTTGTTTCCACCGATCCAAAACATCGATTGGCCGCCGAAATCGTAATTGTGGCGCCAGAATAAATTGTATTGGTCCGCTGGTCGCGGCTTGCGCCCCGATGCGTAGCTCGACGTGCGAAACGCCCCCCAAAAACCAATTTCGTTGCGCGTGCTCAGGGCCCACCCTAGCAACCCTCGTGACTGGCTAAAGCCGAAATCGGAGAATCCATCGCCGAGACCGAATGCTAACAACTCGTCCCAAACCAGCCCCCACGATAGCCGATCGCCCTGCAAGACGTTACTGCGTTTGGAAACCCCTAGCGTAATGAACGATTGCTGCTCAACGTGCGATATAAATTCGCCACCTTTGAAATCGAACACGCCATAACTGATTCCCGCCTGAGCGCGGATCGGTGAGCCTTCCACTATCTGAAATGCAGTGTTGGCGGTGCTCACGACACCGGCGCTATTTGTCTCTCCGGAAGGGAAGGGGAAGTAGAATGGATAGTAAGAGAAGCCCCGATAGGCGGGAATCTTGAATGCCTCCGCACCGACGGTGAATGACGTATTGTCGAGCAAGCTGCCGAATTCGTCGCCGCGATCGTCGTATTTCACGTCGGTGAAACTTGCGACGGGCGAAGTCGCCAGCGGGGCGGTCGATATAATTTGAGGCGCGGATCCGATTGTCGCGAAGTTGCTCGCGGCAGGCGAAGCGGCCGTTGTAGCACTCGCGGCTGCCAGGTTTGCGACCGGCGGCAGACGCTGAGCCTCGGCCGCAGCGGAAAGACCCGCGAGCGCGACGAAAGCGATCGCCACCGAGCGAAACGCGCGCATGATTGCGCCCCTTAGTCAAAAGTCTGATGAGTTTGGGGAGAGATGGGAGCCGCTTGAGGTCAGCGGCAGACGATGCGAAACAAATGGGAATGTGGGCGGGCGCCGTCTCGCTGGCACAGCGACGAGCGAGGGCCTTCTCGGAGAGTCGAACTCACCCGCTATAGGACCGATCGGTCCCCCTCACAGTGGGCAATATTTCTGAAACATCCGGAAAACTTCGAAGGTTTTGCCTATTTCCTCAGGTCCGCACGTTTTGCCGAACCGTCAGACTCTTGGCCGGCGATGACTTGCCGGTCGGGGGAGGTCCTATCCGCGCAAGCTCCAGCTGATAAAATGCTTCGGACATGGATTCGTCAAAGACCATCCCGCCCAGGGATCGCCACCTCCCAATCTCGGGACTTCACCTGCACTCCCGCCGCCTCGTTCGATTGGGAGTGAGGGAACAGGCTGGAGGCCTTAGGCTTCGGGAACTACATTGACCCCGTTTCCTCGCATCCATCCGCTTGCGACTAACCACTAGCCACTGACCACTGATCACTATTCTGATGGGCAAGCAATACATTTTTCAGATCGCGCAGCTGACCAAGAAGCATGGCCAGCGCGAGATTCTCAAGGACATCTGGCTCTCGTTTTATCCCGGCGCCAAGATCGGCGTGCTGGGGCGAAACGGCTCGGGCAAGAGCACGCTGATGCGGATCATGGCCGGCATGGACCGCGAGTTCGAAGGTTCTGCCGAGCTGAGCGGCGGATTCACCGTCGGCTATCTCTCGCAAGAGCCGCAGCTCAATCCCGACAAGGACGTCTGGGGTAACGTCGAAGAGGCCGTCGCCGGCACCCGGGCGATCCTGCACCGCTTTGACGAGATCAACGCCAAGCTCGGCGAGGACATGAGCCCCGAGGAGATGGAAAAGCTGCTGGCCGAGCAGGCCAAGGTCCAGGACCAGATCGAGGCCCACAACGCCTGGGAGCTGGACCGCCAGATCGAAATCGCCATGGACGCGATGATCCTGCCCCCCGGCGACGCCGACGTCACCAAGCTCTCGGGCGGAGAGCGGCGCCGCGTGGCCATGTGCAAGATCCTGCTCGAGCATCCCGACCTGCTGTTGCTCGACGAGCCCACCAACCATCTGGACGCCGAGAGCGTGGCCTGGTTGGAGCGGCACCTAGCCGAATACTCGGGCACGGTCGTGGCCGTGACCCACGATCGTTACTTTTTGGACAACGTGGCCGGCTGGATCCTGGAGCTCGATCGCGGCCGGGGCATTCCCTGGGAAGGCAACTACTCCTCGTGGCTGCTGCAAAAGCGCGATCGCCTGGCATTGGAAGAGAAAGCCGCCAGCGCCCGGCAGAAGACCCTGGACAAAGAACTAGAATGGATTCGTATGGCGCCGCGAGCGCGGCAGGCCAAGAGCAAGGCCCGCATCAAGGCCTATGAGGAAATGTCGCAGCAGGCGGCGCTCGACCGCGACGCCGAGCTGGAGATCCAGATTCCCAACGGCAAGCACCTGGGCTCGCTGGTCGTCGAGACCAAGAACCTCTCCAAGGGCTACGGCGACAAGCTGCTGATCGAGAACCTCACCTTCCGCCTGCCGCCCGGCGGCATCGTGGGCGTGATCGGACCCAACGGCGTCGGCAAGACCACGCTGTTTCGCATGATCATGGGCCTCGATAAGCCCGACAGCGGTGAGATCAAGGTCGGCGAGACGGTCGAGCTGGGTTACGTCGACCAGAGCCGCGACGCCCTGCATCCGAACAAAACCGTCTATGAGGAAATCTCGGGCGGGCACGACACGATCGAGATGGGCAATCGCAAGATGAACGCCCGCAGCTACGTGGCGAGGTTCAACTTTCAGGGTGTGGACCAGCAGAAAAAAGTCGGCGACCTCTCCGGCGGTGAGCGCAACCGCGTGCACCTGGCCAAGCTGCTGCGCTGTGGCTGCAACGTGCTGCTGTTGGACGAACCGACCAACGACCTGGACGTCGACACGCTACGGGCCCTGGAAGAGGCGATCCTGAACTTCGCCGGCTGCGTGGTCGTGATCAGCCACGATCGCTGGTTCCTGGACCGCGTGGCCACGCACATCCTGGCGTTTGAAGGCGACAGCTACGTCCACTGGTGCGAAGGCAACTTCGCCACTTACGAAGTCCAACGCAAAGAGCGCCTGGGCATGGAAGCCGACCAGCCCCACCGCATCCGGTATAAGAAGTTGCAGCACTAGAGAAGAGCCCTTGGTCTTCATCAGTCTTCTGTAGCCGGCCTCTGTGAGGCCGGAACCCTGCGGCTGTGGATAGGCTTAACACTAAACCGACCCGCGAGCGAGGGAGCGGCGGAGTGGATTATCCCTTGCCAGGGTTCCCTCGCTCGCGCTTCGGGCTGGTGGCCTTGCGGAGCCCTGCCGCGATGCTCCGGGGTCACAGACCCCGGCTACAGAAGACGCATCGCGGCACGTGACATTTCGCCTCATACTCGGGTACAATCCTCCGGCCGCGTCCCCCCAGGCGTTTCGCTTCTTTGCTCGTTTTCGCTTTCGTAGAACGCCGAGCAAGCGACCAGGCAACCGCAAGGAGTTACTTCAATGAATTCTCGACAAGCGTTGAAGGCCAGCATCGACGGGGCGCAGATGATTGCCGACCGTTACCTGGCCGATCTCTCGGACGCCGACCTGATGGTCCGCCCGATTGACGGCACCAATCACATCGCCTGGCAACTCGGGCATCTGATCCAGTCGGAAAACTCGCTCACCGAAGGGGCCTGCCCGGGCTCGATGCCCAAGCTGCCCGCCGAGTTTGCCAAGAAGCTCAAGCGAGACAATTTTGGCAGCGACAATCCGGCCGACTTCTTCACGAAGGAAGAGTATCTGAAGGTGGCCAAGGAACAACGGGCCGCCACGCTGGCCGCGCTCGAGAAGCTGAGCGACGCCGACCTCGACAAGCCGGGGCCGGAGTCGATGAAGGCCTTCTGCCCGACCGTGGCCTCGATCTTCGTGCTGCACGCGTCGCACTGGTTGATGCACGCCGGACAGTGGGCGATCGTCCGTCGCAAGCTCGGCAAGGCGCCGTTGTTTTAAGGGGTAGGCTTCGGGCTTCGGGCTACGGGACGCGGGGGAATCGCTGCGCGGTGGGTGTCGATCGGCTGGCGGTTTCGCTCGCGCTGTCGTGCCGCGCTCCATCGCTTTGCCGCACGGCCCTTGACCCGTCTGCCGCTTTATCCCTATATGTACAGTTCAGTGAGACGCATTGGCGGCGCGGCCACGGGGGTCGCGGTCAGGCCGAGTGTGCTTGCTGGCTTAGAGGAACAAACACCGTGACGATTGTGCGCGTAGGTACGACGAAGAAGTATTCCGAGGGTTGGTCGTCGGCATTTGGCAAGGGCAAGAAGGCCGCGCCCGCGGAGGCTCCCAAGGCAACGAAGAAGTCGCCGGCCAAGAGTGCCGCCAAGAAGCCCGCCAAGACTTCGGCCAAGAAGAAGCCCGCCAAGAAGGGCAAGAAGTAGCGGCGTGTCTAATGCGCCGAGTACGGCGAAGCGCCTCGATTCGCCAGGTATGGCGGCGTGCGCTCGCTTGCGAGGACCGCAGCCATGCTCTTGCGAGACAAGGTCGCGATCGTCACCGGTTCGGGCGGGGTTGGCTCAGGCCGGGCGATCGCCGAGCGTCTGGCCCGCGAAGGGGCTGCCGTGGTCGTCAACGACGTCAGCGAGGCCGGCGCCGCCGAGACGGCGCGCCGCATTCAGGCTGCCGGAGGCCGCGCCGCGTGGCTGCGCGGCGACGTTGGCCGCGCGGACGACGTTTGCCGGCTGCTGGCCTTTGCCGAAGAGTCATTCGGCGGCCTCGACCTGTTGGTCAACAATGCTTCCCACCCGTATCCGGGCCAGGGGCTGCTAGCCGGCTGGTTCGAGGCGGTGCAGGTAGATCTGCTGGGCACGATGTACGCCACCTGGCACGCCATCCCCGCGATGCGTCGCCGCGGCGGCGGGTCGATCCTGAACATCGGTTCGACCTCGGCCCTCGGGCACGGTCACAAGCCCTCGGCGTCGCCGGGCTACGACGTGGCGAAGGCCGGCGTGCAGCGGCTGGCCACGATGCTCGCGCCGCTGGCCGCGGAGGCCAACATCCGCGTGAACTGCCTGGTGCCCGACTGGGTCGCCACGCCCGAGGTTAAGGAATACTTCGACTCTCTCACGCCCGACGAGCGCGCGGCCCAAGGCGTGCCGCCCGTGCTGACGTCGCTCGAAGATCTTTCCGACGCCGCGGTCGAGCTGCTCACCGACGAAAAGCTAGCCGGCCGCATCATGGTCTGGTGGAGCGGCCAGCCGAAAAGGTTCTTGAAGCACGGCGACCCGGGTCACGCAGGGTGGGAGTCAGACCACTAGGTCTCAGTCGACGCTCTACGAGTTTGATATTCGGAGTCAGTCGCCTTCAGCTTCCTCTTACTTTGGTAGCGGCCGCGCCAAAATAAAATCCTAAGATCAGTGTCAAGGAATCGCTCAACACATCGGGGGGTTTGTAGTCGGGAGCTTGGCTGTGTTGCAAAGTGAGGAATATTATTGTTGCAACAATCGCGACAGCAAGGAGTGACGCCACTCCGCTGGTGCGAATGAAAAGCTTCGCCAACGATTGGAGGCCGGAAACCTCAGGCGGATGGTTGCAGACGAACTCGACGACATCATCGTCCGTGAGCACTTGCTCCATATCGTCTTTTAGATAAACCCAAGCAAAACGCTTGCCATCGTCGTCCTCGTCGTCTTCATCCACTTCATCTTCGAAGTCTACCCGCACGATAACGCCGTCTAGAAATGGACGCTCACGAACTGCCTCATACATTCTTCCGGTGTTCACGGCCCGCGTTGCGTTTATGGCTCGCTCGGCAGAATTCCCTAGCAGTCCGTTGAAAAAGCCTGGTTGACGCTGCGGCGCGGGTTGCGACAATTTCGGCGGTCGGACGCACGCAGTTTCTGTGAAAGGATGCACATGGCATTGGGTAAACGGAAGCATGAG
>Ga0163144_10002628_pt1 | contig 41196 bp, 35 predicted proteins | sample OliLak19BULKMAT1_FD_123175 | JGI IMG/M metagenome (GOLD analysis project Ga0163144, IMG submission 123175) | Freshwater microbial mat bacterial communities from Lake Vanda, McMurdo Dry Valleys, Antarctica - Oligotrophic Lake LV.19.BULKMAT1 | ecosystem: Environmental > Aquatic > Freshwater >...
AATTCCGCCTCGCGAAACGGCGCCGCCACTTTGTTCTTCACAACTTTGACTCGCGTCCGGTTCCCCGTAACAACGTCGCCTTCCTTAATCGCCGCAATTCGGCGAATATCGATGCGAACGCTCGAATAAAACTTCAGCGCCCGTCCGCCGGAGGTCGTCTCCGGACTGCCGAACATCACGCCGATCTTCTCGCGAATCTGGTTGATGAAGATCAGGCAGGTATTGCTCTTTGCCACCACTCCGGTCAGCTTCCGCATCGCCTGCGACATCAGCCGCGCCTGAATGCCGACGAACGCATCGCCCATCTCACCATCAAGCTCAGCCTTTGGCACCAGCGCCGCCACGGAGTCCACCACTAAAACGTCAATCGCGTTCGACGCAATCAGCGTATTCGCGATCTCCAATGCCTGCTCCGCGTAGTCCGGCTGCGAAACCAGCATGTTGTCGATATCCACGCCGAGTTTCTGCGCGTACCCGGGGTCCAGGGCGTGTTCCACATCTACGTACGCCGCTATGCCCCCGGCCTTCTGCGCCTGAGCCACCACTTGTAACGCCAACGTCGTCTTGCCCGACGATTCCGGTCCAAAGATCTCGATAATTCGGCCCCTCGGCAACCCGCCTACCCCAAGTGCGTAGTCCACCGAAATCGATCCTGAGGAAATCGACTGTATGGGGACAACCGCCTCATTCGATCCCAGCCGCAACACCGATCCCTTGCCGAACTGCTTTTCAATCGCGCCAAGCGTGGCCTGCAACGCGCGGAGTTTTTCTTTATCGTCGAGCATCAGTAAGTCTCAATTATAGAGTGGCTAAACAGACGGAAACTTCTCACCGATGAATTATCTGCCCGGCCGTTGCGGCGCTGGGCAACAATCCATCGGACACACCGGTGGCCGTGCCGGCATGTTTCCAACGGCTTGCGCCACCGCGTCGTGCGTATACTCCTCCACCAGCTCCCTGATCATCTGCACAAACTTCGGATGCGTCCCCGCCGTCGCCGCCCGCGTGAACCCCACACCCAACTCATCCGCCAAGTGCTTCGCCTCATAATCCAGGTCGTACATCACTTCCATGTGATCGCTCAGAAACCCAATCGGCTGCACGACCACGTCGATGGTCCCGGCAGCCTTTTCCTGCCGCAAAACATCCAAAATATCCGGCTCCAGCCAGGGAATCTGGGGCGGTCCGCTCCGGCTTTGATACGCCAGCCGCCAATTCGATTCTCCCGCCACCATCCGCGCCGCCTCCGTCAGTTGATCTACATAGGGGCTCGAATTCGCCATCGACATCGGGACGCTATGCGCCGTAAAGATCACCTTCGCTTCAGGCCGCTCGACAAGCGCCTCTCGAAGGGCGTCCGCCATCACGCCTATGAACAACGGGTGGTTAAAAAACCGCCGCACCATCACCACCTCCGGCGCGCCATCCCCCACCTCCGCCTGCGCCTTGGCGATGTCTTCCCGATATTGCCGGCATCCGCTATAGCTGCTGAATGCCGAGGTCGGAAACGCCAGAATCTTCTTCCTTCCGTCCGCCATCATCTGCCGCATTGTGTCCGCCAGAAACGGATGCCAATTCCGGTTCCCCCAGTAGATCGGCAATTCTAAATGAAGCTCGGCCAACAAAGCCCGGCACTGATCGTTGATCGGGCTGATGCCGTCGAAATGGTAGTAATGCTCCGCAACTTCGAGTAGCCTCTCCCGGGGAACATTCCGCCCACGCGTGACGTTCTCCAGGAACGGCAAAACATCCTCGTGTTTCTCGGGACCACCAAAGGACAGCAGCAGGAACGCATCGAATCCAGACATACCCTTAGGATGCCTCACCTAGCGCCGCGGGGATACCAAATCTGTAGCTCGGATAACGGAGCCTCACGCCCAACTGCCGCAGCACTTCTCTTCCATCCACGCGCCGGTCCGCCCGCCGTGTCTCGTCCAACGCATCCACCGGCGCGCTCGGCGGAATCTCCATTCCCATCAATTCACAACAAAATCGAGTAATCTCTGCATTCGTACACGGCTCCTCGTCCGCAACCGGCCAGGCCCCGCTTAAGTCCCCAAGCAAAGCAGCCGCCGCTAACGCCGCCAAATCGTCGACGTGGATTCGTGAAGTGTAATTCGACCCATCCCCGGCCACTCGCCACCGCCGGGCCCGAATCGACTCATGCGCTCCCCGTCCTGGACCATATATCGCCGCCGGCCGTAAGACGCAAGCCGACCATGGTCCGGCAAGCACCACTTTCTCTGCCGCCAAGCGCAGCCGCGTCCGCTCCGTTGCCGGCCCCGCCGGTGTCAGCGCGTCCACTCGATGCGCATCGCCATAAACCCCCGTGGTGGACAAATAGACCACCCGTTCCGCCATTCCTTCCAACACCGCAATCCCTTCCACCGTTGGCGCGCTCCACAACACCCGCCAATCCGTGCCCTCCAATGTTCGCAACGCCGCGGTCTCCGGAAGCGCCACGGCCAAATCCCCGCCCACTCGTCGCGTGGTTACCACGGTATGTCCGGCCACCCGGAGCAGCGCCGCCACCCTGCCTCCCGTATACCCCGCACCCAAAACCAATATCCGCGCCATGCTAAAAATACTCGGGAATTCGCGCCTGCGCAACTGCCAACCGCTCCACCAGCGCGGCCGAAGGAGCCTTGCGCAAGGCAATACGCACTTCCAGATCCGCCTCTTCCCACCGCCGCTTCGAAATCAAGTGTTCCGCCATCATCACATGCGGTTCCGCGTCACGCTCGTCCACCCGCTGCGCCTCATGCAGCCAGTTGATAAACGCTCGCACTTCATTCGCCATTAACGACAGCCGCGCCAACTCCTTGCAAGCCAACCCGTGGTCCGGATCCAGCCCCACGCATTCTTCCAGCGCCACAAACGCGTCACCCAGCTTGTCCTCTCCGGCCAGCCGCAATCCTAGCTGAAAATACTCTTCCGCCGTCATCACATCACGCCGTAAGTGCGAAACGCCTCTACCGTGGACATGCCATTCTCAATGGCTACACGCACCAGATTCTCCCCTTCCAGTTTCTCAAATGCTCTTGATAGCGCCTCGACCTCCGCCTCTCGCGGCACGACCAGTACCCCATCCCGGTCTCCATAAATCAAATCCCCCGGCCGAATCGAAACGCCCCCCAAATACAACGGAATTCGAAAATCCCGAACTTCGCCGCGCGGTCCCTGATCCTGGGCGTAACTCCCATGCGCGAACGTCGGAAAGCCCAACCGCAGTATGCCCGGCGTATCCCGCGCCCACCCATCCATTACAGCGCCCGCCGCTCCCAATTTCATTGCCCGCGTCGACATCAGTTCGCCCCACAGCGCATACGTCGCCGACGCGCCCGCCGCCACATAAACCTCGTGCGTTTTTAAATCGTCCAACGCCTCCAGCATCAACCCGAACGGCTTCCGCACGCCGTCCCCTCCAGGCTCCAGATCGACCTCCAGCACGGGCATCGCCCGTCCGGCCAGCACCATATCATCCCTGAGCGGACGGATCCGAGGCGGAAGAAAGCAATGCAGGTACCCCATCTTGTCCAGAACGTCGCCGATGATCGCGCTAAACAACTCACGCTTGATCAACGGCAACAGCTCATCATCCGCCAAATTTTTGTAGCTAGCCATCCCAAAAAGCTTACCGCAATAGCTCCGCCACATCCGCGTGGCTGTTTTCCAGCGCGGCTTCTCGCGGCAGTTTCCCGGCCTTGTTCCGGATCAATTTCCCGGCCCCCTTCTCCAAGAGGAACTCCACCATCTGCTTCCGTCCCCACGAAGCCGCCAGAAACAGCGGAGTCGCTCCATGCGTCGTGTCGAGAGCATCAATGGCCGCGCCCCGCCCTAACAATAAATTCGCCGCCGCCGTCTGTCCTCCTAACGCTGCGTCATGCAACGGCGTCGCCCCGTCGGCATTCAGCGCCGTCACCTTCGCCCCTTGCTCCAACAGCACCTGCATGCTATCCAAATGCCCCTTCAGCGCGGCGTCATGCAGCATCGTCGGCGCCACCGCCGCCCCATGCCGCAGCAGCCAGGAAATCATTTCCGCATGCCCGTTCGTTACCGCTGAATTCAGCAGTTTCTGCGGATCCGCCAATTTCGCCCCGCCCTTTAGCAACACGTCCGCCACCGGCACAAAGCGCATCCGCATCGCCGTATCCAAGGGCCGGGCGCCTTCCCCGTCCGCCGCGTTCGCGTCCGCGCCCGCCGCCAATAACAGCGCCACCACATCCGCCGCGCCCTTCTGTGCCGCTACGTGGATCGGCTGGGATCCCGATCCGGGGTGCTTGCGCTTCGCATCCGCGCCGCGTACCAGCAAAATCTTCACAATTCCCGCCTGCCCCCGCCAACAAGCCTCATCCAATGGAGTCGACCCGGCGGCATCCTCTACATCCGGTCCTTCGAATCGACTCAACAAATTCACGAAAAGGTCTTCGTATCCCCGGTTGGCGGCCAAATGTAAAACAGTGGCCCCGGCCCGATCCCGCGCCCGCAGATTCGCGCCTTTCGACAACAACAAATCCACCACGTCCCGGCGGTTTGTGATCACCGCATAGTGGAGCGGCGTCGACCCGCCCTCTACATGGCGCGCATTAACATCCGCCCCCGCCGCCAACAGAACCGTAACGACTTCCGTATGCCCGGACCAGGCCGCGTCATGCAGCGCTGTCCCTCCCAATGTGTCCGGCGCACTCACCGGAACACCCGCTTTCAACAGAGCGACGACACGTTCAACGTCGCCCGCGCGCGCAGCCGTGTGCAGCTCGCTGGCCTCAACCAGCCAGCTGCATAGCAAACTACTTGCGATCAGCCAGCGGAACGTAGTCGCGCTTCCCTTCTCCCAAATAGATCTGCCGTGGACGGCCGATCTTCTGATCCTCATCGCACATCAGTTCTTCCCACTGCGACAGCCAACCGCTAACCCGCGGAATCGCGAACAGCACCGTGAACATTTCCGCCGGAAAGCCCAAAGCCTCGTAGATCAAACCCGAATAGAAATCCACGTTCGGATAGAGTTTACGCTTCACAAAATAATCGTCGTGCAAGGCGATACGTTCCAACTCCGAAGCCACGTCGAGCAGCGGGTTTTTCCCCGTTACGGCAAATACGTCTTCCGCCGCCGCCTTGATGATGCGCGCTCGCGGATCGTAGTTTTTGTAGACGCGGTGGCCGAAGCCCATCAGCCGCCCCTCTCCCGCCTTCACCTTTTCAATGAACGCCGGAATATTCTCAACCGAGCCAATCTGCCGCAACATGCGCAGCACAGCCTCATTCGCGCCGCCATGCAGCGGACCGTAGAGCGCCGCCGAAGCCGCTGCCAATGACGAATACGGATCGGCCTGGGAGCTCCCAACCAGCCGCATTGTCGACGTCGAGCAGTTCTGCTCGTGATCGGCATGAAGGATGAACAGAATGTCCACCGCATGCACCAGTCGCGGGTCCGCTTCCTTCTCAAACAGCATGTATAGGAAGTTCCCGGCGAACGAAAGATCCGGCCGCGGCGCCACCATCGGCAAACCCTTGCGGAACCGGTATCCCCACGCCCCCAGCGTCATCGCTTGCGCTATCCCTCTGAAAATCTGCCTCGACCGGATCTCCTTGTCGAGCACCTTCTTCGATTCCGGATACGCCGACGCCATCGCCGCAAAACCCGCCATCAGTAGAGACATCGGATGCGCTTCCCGGCCGAATCCGTCGTAAAGAATTCCGAAATTCTCCGGCAATGACAGGTTCGCATTCACCGTCGCGGTGAATGACTCCAGCTGCTCCGTCGTCGGCAACTCTCCCTGCCACAAAAGGTACGCGGTCTCCAGGTAACTGCCGTCTTCGGCCAGTTGTTCAATCGGGTAGCCCCGATAGTTCAGGATGCCCTTGTCCCCATCAATGAAGGTGATGGTGCTTTTGCAAGCGGCAGTGTTCATGTAGGCCGGATCGTAGGTCATCAGGCCAAAATCTTCTGCGTCGACTTTGATCTTGCGGAGGTCTACCGCCCGGATCGTTTCGTCTTGGATCGGAAGTTCGTAGGACTTGCCGGTCCTATTGTCGGTGATGGTGATTGTTTCGGCAGGCATGCGGGGAGAGTGGGATAGATCAGAATATCGAAAATCTTACTTCGCGGCTTTTTTGGCGGGCGCGGGGCTCAACAACTTCTCGATTTCCATGGACAAGCGATCGCCTTCCATCAGGCCTTTGGACGATTCGGAGTAGCCGGAATCGTTGCGGATCATCCCTTGCTGGTCGATCAGAAAGACGTGCGGAAACGAAACGGAGGGCTTCTGCGGCGTGACCTTCATGTACACGGCGGTTACCTGTCCGCAGTCGAAAAGGACTGGTGTCGAAAATTTGTGGGTAGTCAGATAACGGCTAACGGTCTTGTCGTTATCCGCCGCGGAAGTCACGATGGATAGGACCGCGATGCGAGTTCCGAACTTCGCCTTAATCTTCTCCAAGTGCTTCGAAACTTCCAGGCAGTGCGGGCAGGAGGTCATCATGATGTCGAGGACAACCACTTTCCCCCGATGATCCTGGATATCGTGATAATTCAGGTTAAGGTCCGGCAGCGCAAAACCCGGCGCGCGCCGCCCGGACAGTTCGCCGGCCGCAAACAACACAGAGAGCGATCCGGCTGCCATCAGCAATAAAAACTTTCTCATAATCCATTCTCAGTGTACACGCCTGGTTGCTACCCTTGCTACCAGAATGCGCCTCATCGCCTTCGTGCCTCTCCCGAGCCTCGCCCATGCCGCCGGGCTTGAATCCACTGCTCAACCGGTAGCGCTATCCATCGCCACCAAACCCCGTGGCGAAGCCTAGGCGGGACCCCTACCCTTGGGTGCAAAGGATTCTCCTGAGAGACCCTTTCTTCACCGTCACGGGCACACACCGGGATCCTAGGCGCCGGCCCCGGCTACACGGTCCGGCCCTTACGTCGTCCTCATCTCCGCCAACGAAGGAGCAATTATTTATTCGAAAACTCTCCCTCAATCTGCCATCGACGCCCGGATGTCTCGCGACGAGATGCTGTACTCGCTGCTTTTAATGGTCCATGCGGACGAACGGGTACCGCCTTTGACGAGTCTGGAAAATTGATCCCCGCCCTTGCTTTGCATCTACCCGAAACGCCACTCCGACCCTGCCTGACCGCCTAACCTCGGACATCGGACAGGCCGTACCGATCACCTAGTTCCAACAAGTCACAAACCACCCGCCCGGCCTCTTCGAACTCCGCTTCCGGTCGCCAACGGTATCCACCGAGGCACACCACAATATCGAAGCCGGCCCAACCCTTCTGACGATTCCCACGGTACCGTGATACTGGATTTATCCGAGGTCGGAATCCTCCTATCGCAACTCCAACCGATATGGCATCAAACGGAGAATTGCCCCTTGCCGGAACAACTCCATCGGCATCCCGCCAGTCCATTCCCGAATCTCCCGCCGCACCGCGCCGTCCATCGTTGCCGATAACGCCGCCGAAACCGAAGTATCGCCCCTCGCCATCAACTGCTCAAACAACGTCTGCTTCGGCGGATAGACGACCAGCCGGATTTTTTCATTCGCCGCTAGCTTCGCCCGTATCTTCACCAACTCGATCGCCTTATCCAGCCCGCCCATCGCGTCCACCAGATCCCGTTGCTTGGCGTGTTCGCCCAGCCAAACGCGCCCTTGAGCCAGTTCGTGAATTTCTTCAAACTTCTTCTTCCGGCTCTCCGCCACCAACCCGACAAATGTCTTATAAACCGATTGCACGCCGTCTTTCAACTTCTTCTGCCCCTGCGCATCCAACGGGTAGTACTCGGAATCGATCGTCGCATTCCGCCCCCGCTGCACAACGTCTTTGGTCAGCCCTAACTTGTCGTATAGGCCCTTCAAGTTCACTTTGCCGTATATTACGCCGATCGACCCCGTAATCGTATTCGAGTACGCCACCACCGGGTCGCCCGTCATCGCGATGTAGTACCCTCCGGAGGCCGCCACATCCGACATCGAAATCACCATCGGCTTCTTCTTGCTCAACAATTTCGCCTCGCGCAAAATCTCATCGGAAGCCACCGCGTCGCCTCCCGGCGAATCCACGCGCAAGATGACACCCTTGATGCTGCTATCCTCGGAAACCTGCCGGAACAATTTCGTCATCTGAGCAACCGTAATTTGCCCGCCGTCCTCCAGCGGATTCGCCGCCGTTCCCCCACGCACTATCGCCCCGTCCCCTACAATCATCGCGATCTTGTTCCGGCCCTCGAATCCGTCCACGCTCGTTCGCGTGTAGTCGGTCAGCCCAACCCGATTTACTTCGCCTCCAATTTTCTGCTTAACCTCGTCGAAAAACTGGTCCTCATAACTCAGCGCGTCAACCAGACCCGCCGCCACCGCCTGATCCGCCAGAAATGGACCGTCATCTAAAAGTTTCCGCACATTCGCGCCGGGCTTTTTCCGCGCCCCTCCGATCGTATCGGTAAGATGCACGAACAAGCCGTCGATCAGCAGTTCCAGCGCCTCCCGGCTCTCCGGCGTCATGTCGGTCCGAGTAAATGAATCCATCGCGTCTTTGTACTTGCCCGCGTGCTCGACTTCCATCTTCACGCCCAGCTTGTCCATCGCGCCTTTGTAATAAGTGATCTCCGCCCGCAGCCCCTTCATATCCAAGAGGTCCTCGGGGACCATGTGTATACGATCCGCCGCTGTCGCCAAGTAGTACTCCGGAGTGCGCGGAGCTCTCAGAAACACAAACAACGGTTTCCCTGAGGCCTTATAGTCGACCAACGCGCCGCGGATCTCCTGTAGTTTCGCCCACCCGACTGAAAGTCCGCGCGGCATCAGCACAACTGCCTTGATCTTCGGATCGATGGCGGCTTTCTTCAACGACTTCCAGACGTCGGTCACCGTTGGCGGCGCCGCTCCACCCAAGAACCCAAACGGCATATCCGCCGCGGACTTCTCGGAGATTGACCCCTCCAGCCGCAACACCAGCGTCGATTCCTTCTCGACACTCTTTTCGTTGCTGCCGAGTTTTGCCAAAACCAGCAGCGCGACCACCCCAAACAGGCCCGCCATCAATACGCCGGCCAGAACACCCAGCAGAAACTTTTTCATCTGAAGAGGCTCCGTCTACCCGTTCAGGATCTTGTCCACGCGGCCGCTTAGATCGCGCAAATACTTCTCATCGCCGCCCCGGAGTTCAACAGTTGCAAAGCCCTTGTAACCAATTTCCGTGAACGCCGCGTGAACTTCCTTCCAGTCCAGGTCGCCATCCCAGAGATTCACAAACTCCGGCACATTCGCCCGGACAACCTGGTTTCGCCGGTTGTGGAAATCCTTCAAATGAACCTTCGCAATCCGCTCTTTGCCTAGCGTACGAATCCAGTCCTGCGGAAACCCGTAGAGCAGAATGTTCCCGACGTCGAAGTAGGCCTTCACCCATGGGCTTTGAAACGAATCGACGTAGGTGGCAAACTCCATCGGTGAAAGCAAGAACTTGTTCCAAACGTTTTCGACGGCAATGATGATCTTGTTCTTTTCTGCCAGCGGGATTAATTTCCGGATCTGCGTTTGCGATCGCTTATACGCGTCCGCATAACCGGTCTGCGGATTCACCACACCCGGTACCAGCAGCACTGTAGTACCACCCCACGCCACGGCATTCCGGATGCTCGTTTCCATGCCCTTCATGCTCTTCTCGACCGCCGCCGGATCTGACGATGAAAGCGGAAACTGCCAATGCAACATGTTCATTACCGAGTGGATCGGTAAGCCGGTCGCCTCGGAGGCCTTTCGCATCTCGGCCTCGACCGCCGTGTCCTCTTCGGTCTGCCCCTCAATCGCTTCAAATCCCACGTCTTTGGCTAGCTGAAACCTATCTTTCCACGTCATCTCTTTCGGCAGCATGGACGTTAGAATGCCTTTCTTAATTGGCAGCCGGGTAGCGGCGGCCAAGGGAGCGGCAGCGGCAAAGGCCGAGGCAGTAACGGTGATAGCGGATCTGCGCGTCATGGGATTCAAGCACCTCGGTTCGATCTTAGCGCAAAGGCTGGTCTCAACCCCGCTCAACTACCCTGACCAAAAAAAAGCGGCCGGACTTCAAGCAGTTTTTACTTGCTGGAATCCGGCCAGGAGTGCGCATTTGGGCGTCAGAAACTTGGGTAGGCTACGCGGCGAAACGCGGCGAACGGATGGACCGCGCCCGCCAGGGACATCGTGTCGTTGTGCGTTAAGCCAGGTTGGGGATCTTGATAATTTTCTTTTGGATTGCGTACTGCACAAGTTGCGCCTTGTTGTGGATGTCCAGCTTGCGCATGAGATTGAATTTGTGTGCTTCGACCGTCTTGACGCTCAGGTTGAGGTCGCAGGCGATCTCTTTTACCGATTGCCCCTCCGCTAACATTTTCAACACTTCGCGTTCACGCGTGGTTAGGGTGGCGAAGCGCGGCAGCCGGTTGGCCGATTTGATGCGGGAGCGGAAGTCGTCTACGAGTTGTGACAACATCCGGGGGCTCAGGTAGCTCCCGCCACGCATTACATCGCGGACGGCAGCGATTAGTTGTTGCGCCGGGCTATCCTTCAGCACATAGCCGGCTGCGCCGACCTCCATGCCTTCTACCAGATAGTCCTCGTCGTCGTACATTGTGAGAAAGAGAACCTTCGTCTCGGGCCGGTTCTTCTTGATTTGCCGTGTCGCTTCGAAACTGCTAAGTCCGGGCATGCCGATGTCCATCAGGACAACCTCGGGCTTCAGTTCGTTAGCGCGATCAACCGAGTCTCCACCGTTTGAGGCTTCGCCAATTACTTCCATGTCCGCCTCCGCGGCGATCAGTGTGCGAATTCCTTGGCGAAACAAGGTATGGTCGTCAGCGAGTAGGATGCGAATCTTTGCCATGTCTTTTTCCGTTTTCCGTTGCTTGGTTTCCAGTGCTTCTGCTTGCCTGGCCGCTTACGCGCATTAGGCTTTCGACCCGAATGCAGACGCGTACGGTCTTATGGTTCTTTCGGTGCGGTTGCATAAGCCCGGCTAGCGAACACGGAGTCCCCGTGTTGCCGTTCCCCGCGCGTCGGCAGATGCTCCGCGCAGGTCAGCCTCTCTAGGTAATGGCAACGCGATCACGATCTTGGTTCCCCTGCCTCTAGTGCTCTTCCGGTGCGAGGTATGAAGTCCCACCGTTTCCGTGGCCGCATCCTGCAGCCGCTTCGTCGAAACACCCGGGTTACTTTCGACCTGAAAGCTTCCTCCAAGAAGTGCCACCCGCTCGCGCATCCCTGATAATCCGAAGGAATCGCGGCGTGCCAGCGCCTCTTCTACGTTGAAGCCGATTCCGTTGTCGTCAACGATCAGCTTCAAATATCCATCGGCCGTTTTTACCGAAAGGTTTACGCTCTTCGCATTGGAATGTTTCGCGATATTGTTGAAACACTCCTGCACCAGCCGGTAAACAATCATCTCGGTTTTCTTCGGCAGCGCGCCTAGGCGAAATAGCGCCAAACGGACGCGCGCAGGGCTCACCTGCCTGAATCTGTTGACCAGTTGCCGCAGCGCCGCGCCCAATCCCAACTGCTCCAGAACAGCCGGGCTCAGCGCTGCAATTAACCGTCGAATTTCCAATATTGTGTGTTCGGTCATGTTGCGAACTTCGCGCAACTTCTGCCGCTGTTCCGCCATCTGCTCCGGCATGGCGGTCTCGAGCATTTCCATCTGCAGCCGGATGCACAACATCGACTGACCAGCCTCGTCGTGCAGTTCGCGGCTGATCCGCCGCCGTTCCGCTTCTTCGACGTGCAGCATGTGTTCAGCTAACTGCCGTACCTGCTCTTCGCGCGCCGCGAGCCCCTCCACCAACCGGGCTTTTTCGATGGCCATCCAGCAGCGTTCCGCCGCCGCCGCCAACAACTCGCGTTCCCGCGGCAACCACTCAAAATCCTTATCGAATAGAAACTGCAGCACCCCCCAGGTCTCGCTACCACTAGAGAGCGGCACCGACCACAGCGTAACTCCCCGCCCGCTCCAAACCGAGTCGGGCGCGCAGTTCCGGGTATCGTCTCCGGTAACACAACGCGGCTCGCCCAGTTCTCGCCGGAGCGCCGGGCTATTGGCGATCCGCCAAGAGGCCCGCCGTGCGGTTCGCGCCTGGCCCTTCCCCCGGTTCACCGTCGCGCCTAAGCTCCAGACGCTGGCGTCTTCATTCAGAAGGTACAAACGGGCCCGCGACGCAGTCGAGAATTCGGCTAGCGTCCCCAGGAACCTTTGGAGGAGATCGTCGAGCGACCGGGACTCCAACTCCACTCGAAAAAGCTCGTAAAATGTCTTCGTTTCCGCTTCCCGGACCTGATAAAACGCGTTATTCAGCGTCAAAATGACGCAAAAAAGCAGCTGTTCGCGCACCCAACGGAGGTTTTCCACCTGCTGCGGAATCAGATTTTCGAGCACCCCTGCCAGGAGGTGGTCATACTGTTCCAGGGCATCGACAATCGCGCTCGGAGGCAAATGCATCTTTGCCAGGCGCCGGCCATTGTACTCAACCTGTTCAAAAAACTCGCCGATCGGCCGTCCCTCACCGAGAGCCCGAAGCGCTGCGCCGGGTGTTATCGCCCGCAACGCCGCCGCCTGCCGGTCATCCAACGGTGGAAGCTGATCTTTTCCCTTTTGAAGGGCTTCCAGGAACCGTTTTTCCAGTTGCGAGCCGCGCGGCCGAAGCCTTTTCGCGATCTCCTCCAGTTTTTCCCGGAGTTGATCGCTCAACACGTCAGCTGCCGCTGCCAGGACCGTAGGTTGGGTCGATTTTGCCACTCCCTCTACACTTCGGTCATAAGGTAGAGATTCTTTAGTTCTAAGGAGAAATCAACCCTAGTCGTCCGCGTCGCCCTGGGTCACCTTAAGGACAGCAAGGAAGGCTTCCTGGGGAATTTCCACGCGCCCCACGCGCTTCATGCGCTTCTTGCCTTCCTTCTGCTTTTCCAACAACTTACGCTTACGAGAGATGTCGCCGCCGTAGCACTTGGCAAGCACATTTTTGCGAATTGCCGAGATCGTCTCCCGCGCCACAATCTTGTTTCCGATCGCCGCCTGCAAAGCAATTTCGAACATTTGCCGGGGAATCAACTTGCGCAACCGTTCGATGAGACCTTTGCCGCGTTCATAGGCGACATCCCGGTGAACGATAATCGAAAGCGCATCAACGGCTTCGGATGCAACCAGGACGTCCAACTTCACCATCGGGGAAATCCGGTATCCGGCCAAATGATAATCCAGCGAAGCGTAGCCGCGGCTGGCCGACTTTAACCGGTCATAAAAGTCCAGAACGATCTCATTCAATGGGAGTTCGTAATTCAACAGGACCCGCGAACCACCGATGTACTCGAACTTCTTCTGCTTTCCGCGCTTCTCCTCAACTAGGGCTAGGATTTCCCCTAGATACTCTTCCCGTGTAATCACGGTGGCGTCGATAATCGGTTCTTCAATCGATTCGACCGAAGCCGGATCCGGCCACTTGGAGGGATTTTCCACCTCAATCACATCGCCGCCGCGTAGCGTAACCCGATACCGGACGCCAGGGGCCGTGGTGATCAGATCGATGTTGAATTCGCGTTCCAGTCGTTCCTGGACGATTTCCAAATGCAGCAAACCCAGGAATCCGCAGCGGAATCCGAAACCCAGCGCGACGGAGTGTTCCGCTTCAAAATTGAAGGCGGAATCGTTGAGCCGCAGTTTTTCCAAGGCGTCTCGAAGCAACCCATGTTCACTGCTTTCAATAGGATACAATCCGGCGAAGACCATCGGATTGACGGGCTGGAAGCCTGGGAGCGGCTCCGTGGCCAGGTCGGAGGCGTCCATGATGGTGTCGCCGATCTGCGCGTCACTCACCTTTTTTATGTTCGCCATCACGAACCCAACCTCGCCGGCGGCCAGCTCGTCGCAGGCGATCGGTTTGGGTGACTGATACCCCAAACCTTCCACTTCATAGGCTGAATTGTTGGACCAGAGACGGAGTTTCTGTCCACGCCGCATCCGCCCGTCGATGACGCGCATGAGAATGATCACGCCGCGGTACGGGTCAAACCAGGAGTCGAAAATGAGTGCGCGGAGCGGCGCGTTCACATCGCCTTTGGGATACGGAACCTTTTGGACGACCTGCTCCAAAATCTCCTCAATACCAATCCCCTGTTTCGCGCTACAAAGAATCGCTTCGCTGGCATCGAGTCCGATCACCTGCTCGATCTGCTCCACGATCCTTTCCGGATCCGCGGATGGCAAGTCTATCTTGTTGATAACAGGCAAAATCTCCAAATTCTGCCCGATCGCCAAGTAGGTGTTGGCAAGGGTCTGGGCCTCAACACCCTGGCTGGCGTCAACGACCAGCAACGCCCCTTCACAAGCTTGTAAGGAACGCGACACTTCATAAGAAAAGTCGACGTGCCCCGGAGTGTCGATCAAATTAAGTTGATAGACAATTCCGTCTTTTGCTTTGTAATCAAGCCGGACGGCGTGGGCTTTAATGGTGATGCCACGTTCACGTTCCAGGTCCATCGAGTCGAGGACCTGCTCCATCATCTCGCGCTTGGAGAGCGCTCCGGTGAATTCCAGCAGGCGGTCAGCCAGAGTGGATTTGCCGTGATCGATGTGGGCGATGATTGAGAAATTCCGAATGCGAGAAGGATCCATGGGATAATACGGAGACGCCCTGACCCCATTATCCCATACGGTTAGCCGGGGTTCGCAAAATCAGGAATAAGCCATGCCGCATTTAGAGATTGAAGGCGCCCTACAGGGCGAGGGATTACGGGTGGCGATTGCCGTGGCCCGTTTTAACAGCTTTATTACGGACCGTCTGCTGGCCGGTGCATTGGATGGTTTGCGCCGCCATGGTGTCGCCGAAGACGACGTGACCGTCGTACGCGTTCCTGGGTCCTGGGAGTTGCCCGTGACTGTAAAGGCGCTGGCGGAGTCGAGCAAATACGACGCCATTATCAGCCTCGGCGCGGTCATACGCGGCGATACGCCACACTTCGACTATGTAGCCGGTGAAGCGGCGAAAGGCGTCGGGCAGGTTATGGTTTCGACTGGTGTGCCGGTTGCGTTTGGCGTACTGACAACTAACACGTTGGAGCAAGCGATAGACCGGGCGGGAGCTAAAAGCGGGAATAAGGGGTTCGACGCCGCCACAACCGTGATCGAGATGGTCAGCGTTTTGCGGCAGATACGCGGAAAGTAGCGAATGCCCTCCCGACACCTTAGCCGGCGCCGCGCCCTGCAACTGCTGTATCAATGCGATGTGCGCAAGATAGCGCCGGACGATGCGATGCGGGACTATTTCCACACGCTCTACACCGAGGAAAACGAAGCGTTGCCCGAACCTGACGCCTTCATGGAGAAGCTTTTGCGCGGAACGTTTCAGGAGCAGGAACTGCTGGATGCGCTGATTACGCGGCGATCGGACAACTGGAAGCTGGAACGAATGCCAGTTGTTGACCGAAATCTACTGCGTATGGCGGCATACGAGTTGCTCCGGACCGAAACGCCGGCCGCGGTCGTTATCGACGAAGCCATTGAGCTTGCTCGCCGGTTTTCGGGCGAAGAGTCGGCCCGCTTTGTCAACGGCGTATTGGACGCCATGCGCAAAGGCGATGAAATCGTGAACCGGGCCGAACGGCCCGGGACGTAAGCGAACCCCTTAGAACGCCGCGCTGGATCGAATCCCAGCTTCCTGAAGAACCACAGCCATCTTTTCCAGGGCTGTCTTGTGAATTTGCGAAACGCGGCTCTCGTTGATGCCCAGCATGCCGCCAATTTCTTTCATCGTAAGCTCGTTCGTGTAGTACAACGCGACCACCTTTTGGTACCGTTCCGGCAGCGCCTTCATGGCGCCGGCGAGAGCGGAACGCAACTGCTGCTGCGAACACATACTGTCGGGCTGCAACTCGGCGGCCGCGGGGAAATCGGGCGCCGGCAAGTCTTCCTGATCCGCCGGTCGCTGAGAAGCGCTCACCAAGCCTACGTTGCGGAGGTCGATCATCATCTGCCGCCAGCGCTCCACGTCGACGCCCATCTTGTTGGCCAATTCGGCCTCCGAAGGCGCGCGGTGAAGTTCACCGGCGAGTTCGCGCGTCGCCGCTTCCAATTGCTTGTGCCGGCGGCGCAGATCGCGACTGGCCCAATCTAACTGGCGCAGGCTGTCCAAAATTGCGCCCTTAATCCGATGCTTGGCGTAGCTCGAAAAGCTCACCATCTTCTCCGGATCGTACTTCGTGGCGGCATCGAACAATCCCAGGATTCCGGCGTGAACGAGATCGTCAAGGTCCACATGCACGGGAAGATTCTCGTGTACCCGCACGGCAATCGCCTTAACCAATGGCAGGTTCTCCAGCACTATCTGGTCGCGCTGTGCCTGGCGGGCGGCGGCCGTTCGCGACGCCGATACGCGATCGGAGTTCTTCGCGGGACGTTCGCGCTTCACTTGGTCGGCCGGGACAGGCTCCATCAATGGAGCGACGATCAAAAATGTGGCGGTAGCAGTGGCGAGCATAGCAGGGTCCTCAATGGCTTTCGTTTCGGTTTTTGCCGCTGTACCCGCTGTGATTGGCGTTATCGATGCCCGTCGCCTCATTCCCTCTCCTAACCGCACCGCCAGGGATCCTTGCTCGGGCCGGGGCCGTTGCTCGGGTCGGGCTTCAAATGCGATTGCCGGGGGCTTGGAACGTCCGGTGATCGTCCACTCACTCTGAGAGCTTTGACTGTCTCCAGTCGTCTCTCTTGTCGGGTCAGCGTTGGCCGCCGTTTCCGACGGGTTGCCCTTAGTAATGCAACCGGCTGCCCAATTCCGAAATGACTTATCGCCGCGAACCAGTGGAAGCATCAAATTCTCCGTTAAACGCTTGTACTGAAACAACTTAACTGTTCGGATAGGCAACCCCGCGGAATCTGCCAGCTACTTGGGCCCTAGTGGAAACACCTGAGCCGTGTGCCGATCCCGAACGGGCTTCACTCGTACGAGTTCCGATTTGAAACGCACCGTGTTCCAAATCGGGAATTCGACGCCCTCAGCCTTAGTCGTTCATTTGTCTTATCGGCTGATGCTAACATTCCTCTAAGGAAATGTTAGTAAGTAAGGCCCCCGTTCCTCGGTCGGTAATTCACCTTACTCCAATCGCCCCATTTAGGGGGAGCGAACCTCCTATTAGGGGGACGGGTCGCTTAGAATTCAAAACCGCCGCTCCAGTTCCCTGGTTTTTCTGATGCGGGAACTCCTTACTACTCCTGAGGTTTGCGGGATTCATCCTCGGTCCCGCAATCCATAGTACTGTCCTCTGACCCTAGGCCAGTACCCCGCTCTTTCTGCTGCCCAACCCAGGTTTTTAGAGCCAGTGCGCCAAGCAAAATTATGACAACAATTCGAAATTCGCCGCGCAGAATTGATACTGCGATGGCCGCGAGCGCGATATATAGGACGAACGGGACGTAGATCCGAGGCATGCCTCCGCTGATTCTGGCACGGATCGGCGCGGCATGCAGCTTTCCACCGCGTTCAGAGAAAAAAGGGGGAACACGAAGATGAAGAGTTTCTTAACAACCGCGCTCGTCGCAGCCGCTCTAACCGCGCCGATGGTGATCGGCCAACGTATCGAGAATCGGAAAGACAAACAGGAAGCGCGGGTCGAAGAAGGCAAGAAATCCGGCGAACTCAACAAGAAAGAGGCCGCCCGTATCAAGGCCCGCCAGCGGGACCTGAATAAGCAGATTCGCGAGGACCGGAAGGACGGCGGCGGATTGACGGCAGCGGAACGCGCCAAAATTGAAAAGCGGCAGGACAATATCAGCGGCGATCTATATAAACAGAAACACGACGCGCAAAAAGCCGCACCCAAGCCGTAGCCGTCTCTATCGCGGCGCCATGTTGTAGGAAAACGTGAGTTGGAGCCGGATCTGCTCGCCCTTGAAAGCCGCCGGCAATGGCGGAAACGGGTTCGATGCGCTGATCCCCGCAACCGCGGCCAAATCCAACGGCCTGGTCCCGGAGGGCGAACTGATCACCAGTTTCGGTACAGTCCCCGAACGGTCGATCGCGAACTGCACCATCACCCGTCCCCGCTGATGCCCAATTCGCGCGCTTTCCGGTATGAGGACAAACCAGTTTTTCCGAACGGCGGCCAGAACACGGACCAGATACGGCCGAAAATCCACGCCCTGCGGATCGCTCAGCAATTCCAGGTTCGATCCGGTCTTGCCGGGAGTCGGCGGCAGGTTCATACCCTCACCCACTCCGCCGATTCCGTCCCCAGCATCGCCGACCATTAATCCACCGGACTGGCGGCTGCGCGCGACCGCGGCCACAGCTTCCGTAACGCTCGTCGTGGGCATCGGCACGCGGCGCGGTCCCTGGGCGGGCTGATTGCCATACCCCCCGGCGCCGATCGCCTCAAAGGCCAGCTTCGGCTTTTCCTGGGTCTGAATCGGGGGAGGCTGCGGCGCGTCCGGCATACCGAGTTGAGGCGGCATAATGGTCCGGGCCTGCAGTTCGGTATCGACGCGCGGCGGTTCTGCGAGCGGCTTGGGCGGCGCCTCAACCCGGGGCTCTGGGATCGGCACCGGATTCCGGGCCGCTTGGCGCGTCGTCGACGGCGGGCCATCGGGAATCTGTACCGCGGGTCGCGGCTGCAGACTGTCGACGTCAAAGTCACGGTTTACCTTGGCCTTGTTCGGCTCGTTTTGCGTCGGCTCCAGAACCGGCGCGTACAGTGGCGTGACTTTACGAACAACGGATACTTGTGTTCCGCCACGAAACTGCCGCGCCTCGAATATCGGCACTTCCCAAAGCAGAACCGCCAGCGCCAAGTGAACTGCCAAGGAGGCTCCGGCAATAACCTGCCATTGTCGAGGCGGAAGTTGTTCTTCGACGCCGAACAGACTGCGGAGTTCTTCGTTCGGATTAATCACTGCTGCGCGGCAAGCGTGGCCGAAATGATGGCGGCGTGCGCTTCAATTTTCTCCAAAATGTCCAAAGCGACGGCCAAGGCGCGGCGCGCCTCTAACCCATCGACGCGCGGAATCGATCTTTGGTTTACACAATCCACAAAGTGCGCAACTTCGCGAAGGAGCGGCTCTTCCTTCTTGATCAGAAACGGCTCAAAGCCAATCTGTTTCTGCGGTGACACGCGGAACGCGATTCCCTTTTGATCGGCGTAGTCGATTGAAATATATTCGTGGGGCTGGAACAGGCGCACCTTGCGAACCCTCTCCGTGGAAACGCGGCTGGCGGTGAGGTTGGCGACGCACCCGCCGGGAAACGCCAGACGTACATTGGCGATATCGACCTTTTTCGACAGAATCGAAATTCCGGCGGCACGAACTTCCTCCGGCATCATTTTCGTAATGGCCAGGACAATGTCGATATCGTGGATCATCAGATCCAGCACGACGTCCACGTCCAAACTGCGCGGGGTAAACAGGCTCAGCCGATGGATTTCGAAGAACAGCGGAATCGTGATTTTCGCGGCCAGCGCCTCAACCGCCGGGTTAAACCGTTCCAAATGCCCAACTTGAATGATCTTCCCGTTCTCCCCGGCGGCGGCCAGTAGCTGATCCGCCTCTTCGAGCGTCGGCGCGATTGGCTTTTCGATCAGGACATCGAGACCAGCCCGGAGCAGTTGGCGCCCCGTCGCGGCGTGGGCGGTGGTCGGAACAGCGACAATCGCCGCGTCCGCGGCTGCGGCCAATGCGTCCAGTGACTCGAACGCCGGCACGCCATGATCGGCGGCGGCCTGCGCGGCCCGCGCCGGGTCGATATCGAAAACTCCGGCCAGTTCGGCGGTCTCCAGCGTCTGCAAAACGCGCATATGGTGGCGGCCGAAGACACCGGCCCCGGCAACGCCAACTCGCAATTTCATGATGCGGAATCCTCCAGTGGCTGATGGCCAATAATGCACAGGCCATAGGCGTTCGCCTTTCCCAATAGTTCTTCTTTGTCGAGAAACAGCGTCCGCCCGGCATCGCACGCGAGAATTGTCGTCCCCGTTTCACGCATCACTTCAATCGTCTGCAAACCGGCTACTGGCACATCCCACAGCATATGCTGCCGGCGGCGGGACGATTTAACCAGACGCATTTCCCGGCCATTCACCAGCGACGCGGCGCGCCGGAGCATCGCGTCCGTTCCCTCCATCGCCTCCACCGCAACGCAGGCCCGGTCGCAGATCACCACGGACTGCCCGACATCGAAACCCGCCAGGGCATTGGCAATATTTCGCCCATACCGGATTTCCTTCTCCTCATCGGCGTTCGGCTTCCGCCGTGTCTGCACGCCCAACCCGCAAAGCAACGGCTTGAGCAACAACGTGGAGTCGACTAAATGAATCCCCTCTTCGGCGAGGATCTTAGCCACGCCGCCAATCAAGGCGTCCGTATTCTTTTCCTTCAGAGTAAACAGCAGTTTCGCCAGACGCCAATCGGGCCGGATCGATGAAAAAATCGATACATGTTTCACCTGGCCCGCCATCATGAGCTGCGTGATGCCTTCGCTTTTGCAGATGTCGATCAGCTTCCCCAGCGCGCCAAGAGAAATCCAATAGGTTTTTGCGGCCAGCGCCTCAATCTCCTTGGACGCCTCTTCTTGAATTCCCAGCGCGACCACTTCCACACCCAGTTGCCGCGCCGTCTCCAGCGCCAGCATGGGAAAGCGGCCGTTGCCGGCGATGAGTCCGTACTTCATGGCTACTTGATCACACCGCGTTCGGAAGTCTGAATGAACGCAATCAGCTCTTCGATCTCCAGGCAGCCCGGGATTTCCTCACGTATTTTTTCAATCGCCTGCGACGTATTCAACTTGCCCCGGGTCAATAGGCGCAAAGCATTCTGAAGGTTCTCGACAACGGTCGCGTCGAAACCGCGTCGCTCCAAGCCAGTCGCGTTCGCTCCAAACGATTTCGAATCCCGCGGCGTCACAATCGTCGCGAATGGCATCACGTCCTGCGTAATGACGCTATAACCGCCGATCATCGAATGCCGCCCAATGCGGCAGAACTGGTGTACACCCGTGAAAGCGCCCACCACCGCCCAGTCGCCGATCGAGACATGCCCGGCCAGCGTCGTTCCATTGGCCAGTACACAGTGGGAACCGAGCTGCACATCATGCGCCACATGCGTATAAGCCATCAACAGGTTATCGTCGCCGATCAATGTTCGTAAGCCGCCGCCTTCGGTGCCCCTATGGATGGTGACAAATTCACGGAGCTTGTTGCGCGCGCCGATCCGCGTCTCGGCCCGTTCCCCCTTATACTTCAGATCCTGCGACGCCACGCCGACGCTGGCGTACGGATAGAACAGGTTATCCTCGCCGATCCACGTTGGGCCCTCGCAATAAACGTGCGCCTTTAATTCGGTGCGCGCTCCGATTTCTACTTCCGCCCCAATCACGCAGTACGGCCCGACAATGGCGGTCCCATCGATCCGTGCGGCTGGATCGACGATGGCTGTCGGATGTATCGGCATGCGAATTCTAGCTAATGGTGCGGTCGCGGATGACGCACATGAGCGTGGCCTCGGCGACCACGCCGCCATCGACGGTCACCGTTCCGCTCATCTTGCAGATTGTCTTCTTCTTGCTGATCATCGTCATCTCAATACGAAGCTGGTCGCCGGGGCGCACGGGACGACGGAACTTGGCGCCGTCCACGGACGCCAGCAACACCAGCTTTTGATGCCGGTCCGGAATCTCTTTCAGCACCAGAATTCCGGCCACCTGCGCCATGCTCTCCGTGATCAGAACTCCCGGCATAACGGGAAAATCGGGAAAATGCCCCATGAAGAACGGCTCATTGGCGGTAACATTCTTGATGCCCACAATCCGATGGGGCTCCATCTCGATGATCCGGTCGACCAGCAAAAACGGGTAACGGTGCGGAAGAATGTCGCGAATGGCGTCGATATCCAAAATAGCCATGTAAACTAGCGATTGTAACAGAGCATGGACCAAATTCTCGCGTTTACACAGGCCCGGCAGGGCGCCATTATCGAGACGATTCGGCAGATGGTGGAGGTAGAATCGCCTAGCGATGACCGCGCGGCGGTGAACCGCCACGTCGAACAACTTTGCGACATGCTCAGCGGTGAGGCCAAGTTAACCCGCAAAAAAGGCGGCATTTACGGCGACCACCTGCTGGTGGAGTTCAACCTGCCTGGTCGCAAGAAGAACGGGCAGATCCTGGCGCTCGGGCACACAGACACTGTCTATCCTTTAGGGATTCTGAAAACCATGCCGTGGCGCGAGGCGGACGGACGGCTCTGGGGACCCGGTGTTCTGGACATGAAGGGCGGCGTGGCGTTTTTCATCCACGCCATGCGGGCGTTGCGGGCGCTGGAGATTCCGGTGGCGTCTAAAGTTGTGCTGCAGCTGAACTCTGATGAAGAAGTGGGGAGCCATTCCTCGCGTGCGCTGACGGAGGCGATGGCCCTGAAATCGAAGTGCGTTCTGGTGTTGGAGCCGGGAACCGGCCTCACCGGCAAATTGAAGACCGCGCGAAAGGGCGTCGGCGGATACAACGTTACCGTGCACGGCAAAGCCGCGCATGCAGGAGTAGATTTCTCGAACGGTGCGAACGCGATCACCGAGCTGGCGCGGCAGATTCAGGTCATCGCCACATTTACGGATCTGTCGAAGGGCCTGACGGTGAACCCGGGCGTGATCCACGGCGGAACGCGGACGAATGTGGTGCCCGCTACGGCGACCGTTGAGGTGGATCTGCGCGTGGCGCGGCTACGGGACGCGGCGTCTCTGGAGAAGAAGTTTCGCGCATTGAAGGCCTTCGACAAGCGCTGCCGTTTGGAGATAACGGGAGAACTGAACCGGCCGCCGATGGAGCGGACGCGCGCCATCGGAGAGTTGTTTGCGAAAGCGCGTGCATTGGCGGCGGAGGTGGGCGTAGTATTGGAGGAATCGTCGACGGGCGGGGGATCGGACGGGAATTTTTCAGCGGCGTTGGGGGTGCCGACGCTAGATGGGTTGGGCACAGTGGGCGAGGGCGCGCATGCGGTAAATGAGAGTATTCTGATTGATAGGATTGCGGATCGTACGGCTTTATTGGCGAAATTGACGGCGGGTTTATAAGGACTCTGGAGACTATGCAAGTAGCGAATACGGCGGAAACGTCGCTGGAAAGCTTTCTGAAAACGCGAACCGTCGTGGAAGGGGCCTACGAAATTTCTCTGGCCCGAGGGTTTCGCCATGACGAGACGGATTATGACCGGCAGTATGGTGTCGATAAATTGGACCTCGAACTATTGCGCGAAGAGGCGGGCCATCTATTAGATATTTGCCGGCGCAATGGATTCCAGCCTGGAATGAGTGTGTTGGAGATTGGGGCGGGGACGGGACGAATATCCATCGGGTTGGCGATGCAGGAAGACGTAGGGCATCTTCTGGTTACCGATCCGTCGCCGGCATTCTGCCGGATTGTTCAGCAAAAAATGGAAGGTCTGCAGGCGCGGGCGGGGAGAGTCGATTTCGGAGTGCTTGCCGCCGAGGACATGGGCGCGTTGCCTGCCGGCTCGGTATCGATTATCCTGCTGCGTAGTGTGTTGCACCATATCACCGACGTAGATGGATTTCTGCGGGACTGCGCGCGAGCTTTAGCGCCGGGAGGAATGCTGGTGTGTGAGGAGCCCTACTACGAGGGTTACGTGATGATGGGATTTCTTGGCCAATTCATTGAAGACGCGTTGGCGGGCAGCGGGTACCTTTGCACCGCCGAAGAGCGCGAACGAATTGGGTACTTCGTGGCAACCATGCAGTTCTACGCCCGCCGGGATGTCGACAAAAGCAAAGAGGAGGACAAACACCTGTTTCGCCCGGATGAACTGATGGAGAGCGGGCGGGGCATGGGATTGGAACTAACTCACTATCCGAACAGGCGTATTACGGATTCCGAGGAAGCTTACCGTCACTCGCTAGGCGGCTATTTCCAGCGGTTTTTCGCTGATTACGTACGCTACTGCATGAATTGGCCGCCGGAGTTCTCAGAAAAAGTCGTTACGGCGACTAAGAAGTACTTCGAGTTTTTTGGTCCCTTGGAGACAAACGGAAATACGACGCCGTCGTGTTTCGGAACCTTTATCTTCGTGAAACGCTGACGGGCTCAGATGATCCAAACGTGCGTGCCGAGGAATTCCTGCTTTGCCCAGTGCAGACCGCGCCGCGTTTTGTAGTCAATCATTTGCTTGGCTGCGGGAAGGTGCAAGTTTTCTTCGCAGAAGGCCAAGGTTTCTTGCGAATAGTGCTCCGCGAACTCCTGCGGGGCGGCGAACAATTTGTTGCGGCAGTAGCAGAAGGGAACGAGGTTGGTTTTGGCTTGGTACCAGAAGCGTAACGCGCCATCGGTCACACCGATAGCCATGGGATTCAAAAAATCGTCGATCGATACGATGCCCCATGGAGCGAGAACGGTTTCGCAGAGGATGAGGTCGCTATAGACGGCGTCCGGCGTGTGGGCGCCATCGATGCTCACAAAACCGGCCTTGCTACCGCCGAGATGGCCGTTGAGAATTTCTGGTGTCATCTTCGTCGAGTCGCCTGGGACCAAAGTGATTCCGTCCAGGCTGCCGAAGGCGGTACGCAGAGCGTCCTCCACGACGGACACGGAAACCCATTCAAACGTGTCGAAGCCAACCACGGGAGTCCCGGCCCGGCGCGCGGCGTTGTGGATGACGCTGAGGTACTTTCCCTTAAATACGCCGATTTCGAACGCTGGGGCCAGGCGAGTTTCGGTCTGTTGCAAGCGGAGGAGGTAGGTGGTGAGCCAAGCGGCTTCGTCAATGCACCAACCTTCAATCGCCTGAAAAGGCCCTGTCAAAAAGGCTACGTCTTCGGGAGAAAAGGCCATCTGATGAGAATACATGGAACAGGCAGAAACATGCTACTCCGGAGTGCATTTTCGGGAGCGGCGCATGAAGTTGCATGATCAGCGTGTGTGTTGTACCCTTCATAGAATCCAAGGCAAAAACCGGGATTAGATTTTCCGCGGCTCGGCGTGAACGAACCTTAATGATTCGTCCGGGACTGCAAAAGGGATGTTCCTTGTCTGAAGAATTAGAAACTCAGCGTTTAGGATCGCTGGATGGGCTTCGCGGGATCGCGTCGCTCATCGTCCTCGTCCTGCATTACCGCTTTCTGACCGATAAGTGGAATGACACGGTGGTGCATACTAATCCGTATTGGGATCAATTCATTCTTATTTATAAATTTGGTTGGCTGGCCGTTGAATTTTTCTTCGTCCTTTCCGGTTTCATCTTCTTTTGGAAATATGGCCAAGTAATTTCGGACAAGGCTATTTCGCTGTCTAAGTTTGCGGTGCTGCGCTTGACCCGCCTATATCCGCTGCACGTTACCACATTGTTCCTGGTCATTCCCCTGCAGTGGATGATCTACCAGAAGTCGGGCACGACCTTTTTTTATGCCAATAACGACCTGTACCATCTTGGCTTGAACATGTTGTTCTTGAATTACGGCTGGTTTGAGGCCGGTTTTTCGTTCAATGCCCCCTCCTGGTCGATTGCGCTGGAAGTGAGTCTCTATTTTCTGTTCTACGTCCTGTGCTTTGGCCGCCGTAATCGCACGCTGATCGCGCTGGGAATGTTTTTGTTCTTTCTGAGTTTGAACATTCGCGGACCCGTTGCCAATATACCGTTCATGAATGAGCATTTTGCGCGCGTTGGCTACTGCTTCTTTTTGGGCGGACTGATTCACCACTTCTACACCAAACTCCTGAAAATGGGGAAAGCGGCGGAGGTCATCGGCGCGCTGGCCGTCGTGCCGGTTGTTGTCGTGCTCGGCTCTATCCACTACTTCTTTATGGGACATCCGGGAATCGCGCAATTGACAGGGGCGCGTTTTAACACGTTGATTATCCTTGGAGCCTTCCCCGGACTAATTATTGCCGCGCTGTTTCAGCCGTCGATATCAAAGCTCCTGGGCAGTGCGCCGCTTCGTTTCTTCGGCGATATTTCTTACTCGATGTACATGATTCACTTTTCAGTACTTATGACATTTCACTACTTTTCCATTACGTCGACATCCGGACCGATCGACTTTCTGAAGAAAGGTACGTTCTGGATGTATCTAAGTGTTGTCGTTGGTATCTCCACGCTTTCTTACAATTATTTTGAGAAGCCGGCGATGAAGAAACTCAGGGAGTTGTGGTACGGAGAGCGGAAGGCCGAGGTCATCAGCTCTCCGCCTGAAATCCCTGTTGAGGCAGTGGCGGCGACCGCGGATCGTTAACACGCCGCCGCCGGAACATCAGGAAGAAGGTGAGGCCCAGGGATCCCACCGTCGCCCACCGGCCTGCGACATTTTCCAGCGGTGTATCGAAATGTAGTTCGATACGATGCTGCCCGGGTGGGACATCGATCCGGATTTGACCGAAGGGATCGCGATTTACCGGGTATTCGCGCCCGTTTTCGCGGGCCCGCCAATAGTCATCGAATGATTCCTGAACGGCGATCGCCTGACCGGGAGCGGTTTCGGCGATGATCTCCAGCGTGTCGGAGCGCAGCCAGCGCGTCTCCGACTTTACGTCGCTGCTTCGTTCCAGCACGTCGACGTAGGCCTTCACGGCCTCCGCGTCGTCCCCATTGAGCGGCTCCCTAAGACCCGGATAGCGGGAGGCGTCCACTACCCGCGCCCGGCCTGGATGGCGCCGCGGAATTGCATAAGCCCAATTCCCCTTGCCATCTTCCCAAATCACCGGCAGGACATCCTTATACTTATGGGGGTACTCGAAATCGACGATGGGAAGCGCGGATGTCTTGTCGTTAACCACTACGTTGTCGACGCCCAGCGCCTGCATCCAGGCGATATCGAGATGCGGGTCGGCGCTTGTGACCGTACGCCAGAAGAAGCCCGAGATGTGGAAGTTGTGTACCCCTTGCTCCGCACCGCCGCCAATCTGCTCACCGTTGTGCCAGGCGTTCCACCAGAAGCGGAGCGTACCGGTGACGTAGGAACGGGTATTTGGCCTGTTCTTGTCGATCCAGTCCGCGATTTCAAACTCCTTCAGATGCTTGTATTCGGAAGTGCGCGTGAAGTGTTTCCAAGGCTTGCCGAAGTACTGATACGCTGGGGCGCAGCAGATAAGAAACAGCGCTGCCAGGGCGACTCTCGAGGCCGTCGGCGTCCATCGCTGCCAGGCAAGATACCCGAACCAGGTAAGGAGCAGGATCAGGCTTAAATCTGCTTCCGGAACGAAGCGGGATGGCTCCCCCATAATGCGAAAATCGAGATAGTATTGGCCAATTACGTTCACCCCAAAGACCATGGCCGCGCCAGCCACAAAGATGGTCCATGAGGAAATGCCGCGATGCGCCATCTTCCACGTGAAAAAGCCGTAGACCACCGCCAACGCTATCATCGTCCAGAAGGACCACGGGTGACCGGGATTCGCCACCAACGCAAGGTTTCGCGGCGTGATGACGAGGAACGACGGGGTTAGCCATACCGCGCAGAGCCCCCAGGATAAAGCCGCGATAAAGGCGCCTCGCACCCATACCAGCCAGTCACGCGTTTCACAAAAAACGGCCCAGGAGACAATTGGGAAGAACAGCGCCAGTGCGGCGGCGCCATAGAAGTTATTCGAAACGACCAATGCGAACACGAGCGCCGCGCCGGCCAGCCAACGCGTCTCCCCTGCCCGCAGCCCTCTCCAACTGAGGGCCAGCCCAAGCGGCAAGAGTGCGAGCGCCGTCATGTGCGGCCCTTCGCCATAGCGCACCAAAACATTCAATCGCTGTGGCATGAACGGCTGCGTATCCAGACGCATGTCCTTCAGGAACAGGTAGCACGGCGACAACGTGGCGGCGCAGAACGCGGCCAGCCATCCAGCGGCGCGAACACCGCTGCCGAAACGGGCGAACACGTAGACGAAAACGATTCCCAGAGCATAGAAGATGGCCGTGTAAAGGTGATATCCGCGGGCCGGCACTAAGTGAAAGGCTTTCGATAGCAGGGCGGTTCCGTAACGGAGAGCAGGCGGGTAAATATAGTCCCAGCGCGTCCCGCCGTACCAGATATGATCCCATCCGGGATGGGGCAGATTCTCCGAAAGATAACGCCCGTCCGCGATGAACGTCGAGTCGATCGTCATCCAGTTCTCGTAGTATTTCGTCTTGAACATCGGGCCGATCAGCAGTGCCGCGGCTACGGCGATCAGTACACAATCCAACACCCACGAGTGACGATTCTTCACGCGCGCGGACCAACCCATGGTAATAACATGGACTCAGTTTAGCGTAGAGAAGTGTTCGGGTTCAGATCATTTTGAACGATTACCGGCAGCCGTTGACAGCGATCCAAGGGTGCTGACATACTACGCTTTGTGGTTGCCAGGATCGTCGACTTGATTCGGCCGACGCAAAGAGAGATCGAGGAATTAGCGATCCGGGAAACGCAGATTGCGCACCAGGATGCGTTCACTCCGATCTGCGGCGGACCTATTGTTGTTCTGCTTATCATGGCTTGGCTTGGCTTGGCTGTTTTCCCCATCAGCCTTTGGCGGCTCCTTCAGGCCGCGATCCGGACGGACGGCGATTGATTGGCGGTAGATCCTTACTCAAGCGATGTACTGGTCATCGGTTCCGGCATCAGTGGCGCCTGCGCGGCGTATCGCCTGGTGGAACTCGGCGCTACCACGCGCGTGCTGGATGTGGGGCAGGACGATCCGGCTTCTCGCGCGGCGATTCCGGACAAACCGTTTCAGGAACTGCGCCGCGGCGATCCGAATCAGGCAGCGTATTTCATTGGCCGGAATCGGGAAGGCGTGCCCGGGAAAGGCGTTGTCGTCGGCGCGCAACTCACCCCGCCGCGCCAATTTATTCATCGGCAGTCGCAAGAATATTTTCCCGTCGAACCGGGGCCGTTCACTCCGCTTATCGCCACGGCTGTCGGAGGCCTTGGCGCCGGGTGGGGCGCCGCTGCCTTCGTCTTCTCTCCGCCCGAACTGGAAAGTACCGGGTTGCCTGCCGGCGACATGGCCGCGGCGTACCATCGGGCCGCCGCGCTTATTGGGATTTCGGGCGACCGCGGCAGTCCGGTATCCAAATGGTTCTGGCCGGGCGATGCCCCCCTGCAGCCGCCGCTCGACCTGGATGACAACTCCAGCAACATCCTGGCCCGCTGGGGTCACGCGGATTCTCTTGGCGTTCACGCCGGGCGGATTCCGATGGCAATCCTGACCCGCGATCTTGGCGACCGGCGAGCCAATCCGTATTTCGACATGGATTTCTACGGCGATTCCGGCAAGTCCGTGTTTCGGCCCCGCTATCTGATCGAAGAACTTCGTTCCAACCCCGCTTTCGACTATCGCGCCGGCATGGCCGTATTTCAGATCGACAGCAAGCCCGGCGAGAGGCCATGTGTTCACGCCGTCAATACGGCGACCGGTGCTATCGAAAAGTTCACCGCCGCCCGCGTCGTGCTGTGCGCAAACGCATTGAACAGTGGCCGCATTGTTCTCAACTCCCTGTCTTTAGCCAAAGCCCAGACCACCCTGCTCTGCAACCCGTACACTTATTTCCCTTCAGTGAATCTGGGCATGCTCGGCCGGCCGGCCGGGGATCGCCGCCACAGTTTGGCGCAATTCGGCGGCGTGTTACTCGACGACGCCGGACGGGAGATCGACGGCGTTTTTCAGATGTACTCCTACCGGTCGTTGCTACTCTTCAAATTGGTGAAAGAGATACCGCTTCCACCTAGTCTGGGATTGCTCCTCGCGCGCACCCTCGCCACGTCGCTATCAATCTTTGGTATTTTCTTCCGCGATAAGATGACGGAGGGAAAGCGGATGGAACTCGTTGCCGGACAGCCGCTGGAAAAGCCCAAGCTCCGATTCGCTCATTCCTTTACACCCAATGAAATTGCGTGGAAACGGGCTTGCGAGGCCCGGTTCCGTTCCGCACTTCTGCGTTCTCACTGTGTCCCGATTGGCCAGGTGGACCCCGGCCCGGCGGGCAGCATTCACTATGCCGGCACGATCCCATTTACGAATCCAGTGAACCCTCACGTGCGGACTTTGCCGGACGGCACCATTGCTGGACTGCCCAACGTTTTCACCGGTGATAGTTCCAGTTGGAGCGCTCTGCCCGCTAAGGGTTTGAGTTTCACTCTCGCGGCCAATGCTATTCGCGTCGCCGAGCTGGCCGCGAAATCGGGATGAGTGCATGAAGAAGACCGTTCTCCTGACCGGCGCCGATGGTTTTCTGGGATCTCGCCTGACGGCGGAGTTTGCCAGTCAAGGCTGGAATGTTGTTGGCCTGGTTCGCAATCCATCCGCAAAAAACATTCCCCCCGGGTTGCAGGATTGCTTCGACTACTCGATTGAATCCGGACCGTCGCCGGAGGCGCTTCGCATCTCCGCGGATGTCGTAATTCACGGTGCGTTCCAGACGCGAGGCACGGCCGATGCGGGCGCTGCCGCGGTTAATCTCCGCGCCTCCCGTCTGCTCGCGGACCGGTACTGCCGCGCCCAAGGGGCGCTTTTCGTATTCATCTCTTCCATGTCCGCTCATGACAATGCCGTCTCCCACTATGGACGCAGCAAGCGCGAGATCGAGCGCTCTCTCGATCCGGCGCAGTCTCTCGCCATACGCCCGGGATTCATCATCGGACCCGGCGGGATCTTTCAACGGCTCGCGCGGACGCTCTCATCCACCCGCATCGCTCCCATGCCATACGGCGGCCGCTTACCGATTCAAACGGTCGACGTCACCGAACTCTGCCGCGCAATTTTACAGCTCGCCGATGCCCGGATTACCGGTTTATACGCCCTTGGTGAAGCGCGGTCGATTCCGATCGCGACATTCTACTCCGCAATCGCCGCATGGATGGGGAAACCGATAACGCTCATTCCCGTGCCTGGCACGCCCATCCTCCACATCGCACGGCTCCTCGAACGATTGGGCATTCCCTTACCGCTAACATCGGAGAACTTGCTTGGCCTCCGCGGACTCATTCATCATCCGGTGGAGCCGGCGATGGCAAGAATAGGCTGGCAGCCATCGGTGTTTTCTGAGATCCTAAGGCGTTATGATCCCAGCATCGTCCGCGGCTAGTCACAACCGCCTTTTTCCGCAGTGTTCGTTCAGAAAATAGACATGGGCTCCTTGTTCAAAGAACCCAGGCTCATCGGCGTCCCGGTTGGCTCGATCAAATATTTCCGCCTGCAGCGCCAGCTGATCCAGGAACGACCGCTTTTAAAGTATTGTTACGACATCTGGTACAGGGGGATGGCCGCCGCCAACAACGGAGCCGCCTTCAAGCCCGGAGAAACGTTGGAACTCGGCAGTGGAGGCAGTCTGCTGTCGGATCATGTTCCTCACCTCATTACATCCGATGTCGTTGAGGGTGTCGCCGCTCGCGTCATTGATGGCCGCGCGCTCCCCTTCCAGGATGAGAGTATGCAGGCTATCTTTATGACTCATACTTTTCACCACATTCCCGACGTGGCCCGTTTCCTCAAGGAAGCCGACCGCGTTTTAAAGCCCGGTGGATTTGTTGCGATGGTCGAAGTGGCCCACACTCCGCTCGCCCGGGTATTTTTCGATAAATTCCATCCCGAACCCTACGATGATCGTCCCTCCGATTGGGACTTTACGCAGAATGATTCCATGATGGACTCCAATCAGGCGCTATCCTGGATGGTTTTCGTCCGCGACCACCGGAAATATCAGGAACAATTTCCGCGCCTCCGCCTGGAAAGGACAAAGTGGCTGCCTTGGGTGACCTATTTCCTGGCCGGCGGTGTCACCATGCGAAATCTCATTCCGTCGTTCCTCGTTCCCCTATTGATTGGACTCGAATTCTTAGCGCGTCCACTCTGCCCCCTAGCCGCTCTGCACTGGCTGCTTATCCTGCGGAAATCGGCTTAATCGACTCGTCCGCCGGGCGAAAGTGAGACACTAATGTGGTAGGATTTGGAAAAGTGAGGGTAGCGAGTGCTGGTTTCGATCATAATCCCTGTCTATAACGAATTCTTTAACGTCGAAAGAGTCCTAGACAGGGTATTGGCGGCGCCGATGCCTATCGGTTGCACCAGAGAGCTGATCGTTGTCGACGACGGATCTACCGATGGCACGACTCAAGTTCTGGAGAGGTACGCGAACGAACCACTCATTGTCATCCACCAGTCCATTGTGAATTTCGGCAAAGGGGCCGCAATCCGGGTTGGGTTGGCAAAAGCGAAGGGCGATCTGATCCTGATCCAGGATGGGGACATGGAATATGACCCGAATGACTATCCTAAGTTACTGCAACCGCTAGTCGATGGCAAGGCGACGGTCGTCTATGGCTCCCGCTTCATGGGTTCCGTCGCAGGTATGGAATGGCCGAATTGGGTGGCGAATAAGATGCTGACTCTAACGGTCAATATCCTCTACAGCGCCAAAATTACCGATGAAGCGACCGCATATAAAGCGTTTCGCCGCGATGTCATCCAGGGGTTCCGCCTGCAATGTCTCCGCTTTGAGTTTTGCCCGGAGATAACCGCGAAATTTCTGCGCACCGGCAACTCCATTCTCGAAGTCCCGATCAGTTATAACGCCCGGGGCTACAACGAGGGGAAAAAGATACGCTGGTATGACGGCGTCGATGCCATTTGGGCCCTCTTCAAGTACCGTCTCACACCCCTGAATTCGTTTTTGATCACTAATCGGGAACTGATCGTCGACCGGAAGATCGCGGAAACGGCGAATGTCGGCATCGACGTGGACCAGACATAATCGCGCTCGCGGCTACTTCGCTGGACCCACTCGCTTTCCCTCCCAGATGTTCTTGGGATCCCACACCGCGTAACCCTTCGCCGCGGGCACCGGACCCGGCAGCCACGTGCCGACAAAGTGCGAGTTGGTGGTGCTGCGCAGGATCTTAATCTCCTTATCGGACATTGAAGTTACCGTCATTTCATCGATGAGCTTCTCTCCGCCACCACCGATCCAGGTCGCATCCATTTTGTTTGTGCCGGGACGCCAGCGCCATTTGAATTTCCAGTAGCCGCTTCCTTCTGTTCCTTCCCAACCGCTTCCGAACACCTCCGAAATTCGATCCAGCGAGATGCCGGAACTGATCCCGGGCATTTCATCCAGCAGGTACCGCACGCCCGGTTTCAGTGCCAGCGTCGTTTTCCCCAGCGGACATCCTCCCCCCGCTTCGCAATTCACTTCCACCTGCAGATGATCAAACGCATGATCCGGAATCGTCGTCTTGAATGCGGCCAGATTCGCCACCGGTACCCAGTCGGTCGCCTGACCCGCCAGCGTGGACGCATTGAAGTAAGTGAATCTCACGAATCCGGGCTGACTGATATCCAGACCCGTTGGCGGCGAAGTCACACTCAGTTCCAGATTGGCTCCATTCTTTGCCGACTTCAGTGGCAGCATGAAGTACGGCTCGCAACCCACGCACTCCTTCTGGCATACCGGTCCGTAACAGAAAATAACGTCATTGCCGGACGACATTGTGCCGGTCAACCGGATCTCGCCCAGACGTCCGCCGCGGACCGCTGCCGGCACGTCCCATGCATAATTCGAGGTATACGAAAGCAGGTGCAAGTCCATTTTCGGGCTGGCCGGGGGAGCCCCGGTGAAATAAGTGGCCGCCGGATTCAGCCGCATCAGATTCCAATACAATAGCTCCCAATGGGTATAGGCGATGTGAATGTTTTTCGCTCGCTCAATGAGTGGGCGTAACTTGGAAGACGTTTCGGAGACACTGGTTTCACCGTTGGTGAACCGGAATGCCTGCAGTACGTCCCGCTTGGAACTGCCAAGCAGATATATTCCGGCCAGCAATGTATTACTGATCAGCAGGATCGGCAGGACCTTCGCCAGTCGACGCGAGAAGCCGCTGTCGGACTGCTTTAATCGCTCCCACAAATATCCAAGCGGCGCTAAGCCGATCGGAGCGGCGTAGGCATAATAGGTGCCTACGCACTCCACATACTTTGTCAGGAAGCTGAAGGCCAAATGCCAGCACGGGTAAGACAAGATCAGGCACCACGTGTAGAAATCGAACTCCCGCCGCCTCATGGCCATGGCTGCCACTGTTAGGAAGATCATCAATGGCGCCAGCCCCAGCCATAGGGTCTGCTCGTACATCGCGGAGGCATCCGGGTCCGCAACGCCGCGGACCTGGTAGTAAGCGGTTGTGTACGGCGGACCCTGCTTCACTCCGCTGAGCAGCCACCGGTTTCCCCATGTATTCAGCGCCGTTACAGCTTCATTTTGCTTCTCCACTCCCAGCAATCCCACGTGGTCCGCGAGGGGAGCGAGAAGCATCTGCAGCGTGAAGATCTTTACGTTCTGCAGAGCCACGCCGATATGGAACGGCGAGTTGAGCACCTGCGCGTTCAAATCCGTGGCCGTCAGCTTACCCGAAGACGCGTAGTTCGTTGCCAAAAACGACACTGCGAATGGCGTTGCCAAAAGCAACGAGAGGGGCAGTACGCTCTGCCGCATTGTCGCCTTCCACACTCCTATGAAGTGGTCTTTGAAAATCACTAGCCCGATGATCAGCGCGCAGAGCGCAGCCGGAGCGTAGAAGCCCCAATGCAGCTTGGTGCCGGCGCCAATCGAGATGCTGAACAGTCCCAGTACAAAGCCCGCGGTGGCATTGTGCCGCAGCCAATAGGTAATAAAAATAAGCGCCAACAACATCGGCGCCGCCGAGATCAACTCGTCATTGGTTGAGGTCGACAGGCAGAGAACGATCGGCGTCGTCAATAACGCATATGCGGAAAACACCGCCGCTCGCACGGTCCCGCCCATAGCGAGGGGAACATAGAAAGCGGCCACTCCCGATAACATCCAGGCGGCGGCCGAGACAAAGTTCCAACTTACTCCCGTAATTTGGTACTGCGCCAGAAACAAGTACAACAGGCTGCCATTATATGGGTAGTAAAGTAGCCTTGGATCCAGCGATATGCCCGGATGCGCCAGGCCGGTTCCGTTCAAATAGAAAATCACGCGCGGGAACCGGTAGGCCAACGTATCCCAGTTATTCGGCAGCACAGCCAAAGCCAGCAGAATCACCGCGACGGCAATCACTGCCAGCACCGCCAATCCCACTACGGCAAACACACTTTTTCGAATCTGGTCCCGAAGTTCGGAAAGTACGATCCCATCCGGCGCCGCGGGCTCCGGACAGACCTTGCGGAAAAACCGGTCATAGACGACCGAGACGCCCATCGAAATGGCGAAATATGCCACCGGAATGTCAATCAACCCTACCAGCGAAGCCACATACGACGTATGCAACAAATTGGCCCATATAAGAACGATGGACGCGAAGAATACAGGAAAACTGGAAACGAAAAGCGTTCGTGCCGTCGATGTACTCCGATAGATCAGCAATGCTGCATGGACAACGAAAAGAAGGCCTAAATAGGGCATGGATTCGGTAGAGTTGAATTTTGGAGAACTTCACGAGTAGAGTACCATACGGACCAGACATTCTTGCTCCGCGGCAGCCACTGGGCGTCCCGCAATGCTACCCTGAAGGAAAGTGAAATTCGGCGTAGTTGTCTTTCCCGGTTCCAACTGTGATCACGATGCGCAGTTCAGCGTAACGGCCAATCTTGGGGAAAAAGCGGAGATGTTGTGGCACCGCGATGCCACCATCCCAACCGATATTGACGCCGTCATCCTTCCCGGCGGCTTTTCCTATGGCGACTACCTGCGCTGTGGCGCCATCGCCAAGTTTTCGCCCCTCATCGGCGCCGTAAAAGCCTTTGCCGCCAAAGGCGGTCTCGTCATCGGCATCTGCAACGGCTTCCAGATCCTCACCGAGTGCCATCTCCTCCCCGGTGCGCTGGTCCGCAACACCGATCTTAAGTACATCTGCAAGCCCGTTGACCTCCGCATCGAAACCACCAATACGCCCTTCACCAACTCCGCATCGAAGGGCCAGATCGTTACCTTTCCCATCGCTCACGGCGAAGGCCGCTACACCGCCGACGAAGCCACCCTCGATCAACTGGAAGCCGAAGACCGCGTCGTATTCCGGTATATCGATAACCCCAACGGCTCTCTCCGTGATATCGCCGGTATCTGCAACAAAGAACGCAACGTTTTGGGCATGATGCCCCACCCGGAACGCGCTACCGATGCGCTGATGGGCTCCGCTGACGGCCTCACCGTCTTCCGTTCCATGCTCTCCGCATTCGCGGCAAAATAACCCATGGCCACCATCACCCCGGACATACTCACCGCTCACAATGTGACCGCGGACGAGTACAGCAAAATTCTCGCCATTCTGGGCCGTGAGCCGAACCTCACCGAGCTCGGCATCTTCAGCGTTATGTGGAGCGAACACTGCTCCTACAAAAGCTCGCGCGTCCATCTTCGTAAACTCCCCACGCGCGGCAAGCAGGTCCTACTCGGCCCCGGTGAGAACGCCGGCATCATTGATATTGGTGACGGCCTCGGCATCGCTTTCAAAATCGAAAGCCACAATCACCCCAGCTTCATTGAACCGTTCCAGGGCGCGGCCACCGGCGTCGGCGGTATCCTCCGCGACATTTTCACGATGGGCGCCCGGCCCATCGCCGTGCTCGATTCCCTTCGCTTCGGTCCCCTTGATGATCCCCAGACCGGCGCCCGCAATCGCCGCGTCTTTGAAGGGGTCGTCAGCGGTATTTCCCACTACGGCAATTGCTTCGGAGTGCCCACGGTCGGCGGCGAGTGCGTCTTTGATAAATCCTACTCCGGCAACCCGCTGGTCAACGTCTTCGCCCTCGGCGTCATTGAGAAGGAAAAGATCTTCCTCGGCCAGGCCCACGGTGTCGGTAACCCCGTCATCTACGTCGGCGCCAAGACCGGGCGCGACGGCATTCACGGCGCCACAATGGCCTCCGACGAGTTCACCGAAGAGAGCAAACAGAAGCGTCCCAACGTCCAGATGGGCGATCCGTTTCTCGAAAAGCTCCTCCTCGAAGCCTGCCTGGAAGTCATGGAAACCGGCGCCGTCGTCGGCATCCAGGACATGGGCGCCGCCGGCCTCACCTGTTCGACCTGCGAAATGGGAAGCCGCGCCGGCACCGGCATTGAGATCGATCTCTCCAAAGTTCCTCAGCGCGAAACCGGCATGACGCCGTATGAAATCATGCTCTCCGAATCGCAGGAGCGCATGCTGCTCGTCGCCATCAAAGGCCGTGAGCAGGAAGTCTTCGACGTCTTTGAAAAGTGGGGCCTCGACGCCGCGGAAATCGGCATCGTCACCGACACCGGTATGCTCGTCGTCAAGAATCACGGCGAAGTCGTCGCCCATATTCCCAACCGCGAACTCGCCGACGAAGCGCCGCTCTACACGCGTCCCTATACCAAGCCGCCGCGCAAAGCCCCCATGGAAGCGCCCGCTTACACCGCCGGCGATTTGAAAACTGATCTCATCCGCCTCCTCAGCTCCGGTGATCTCTGCAGCAAGAAGTGGATCTACGAGCAGTACGACTACATGGTGCGCACCAACACGCTCGCCGGCCCTGGCGGTGATGCCGCCGTCGTGCGCGTAAAGGGCACGAATACGTCGGTCGCCATTTCCCTCGACGGCAATGGCCGCTACTGCTCGCTCGATCCCCGCGAAGGAGCCAAACTCGCCGTCGCCGAAGCCTGCCGCAACGTCTCCACCGTTGGCGCCGAACCCATGGCCGCCACCAACAACCTCAACTTCGGCAATCCGCAAAAGCCGGAGATTATGGCCCAGCTCGTCGAAGCCATCGAAGGCATGTCCGAAGCCTGCCTGCATTTCGAAACACCCATCACCGGCGGGAACGTCAGTCTCTATAACGAAACTCTTGGCGAAGGCATTCATCCCACTCCCGTCATGGGCATCGTCGGCGTCATGAAGACCGGCAAGCCCACCCCCATCGAGTTCCAAAGCGCCGGCAAAACCGTCATCCTCCTCGGCGGTTTACGCGAATCGACTCTCACCCATTTCGGCAGTTCGCAGTACGCCAATGTCATCGTCGGCGGTCCCTGGGGCCTGCCTCCCGCGCTTGATATGGACTACGAAAAGCGGGTCCACGGCGCTATCCGTAAAATCGTCAACAGCCAACTCGCCGAATCCGCGCACGACCTTTCCGACGGCGGCTTGGCCGTCGCCCTGGCCGAGTCCACTTTCGGGGGCATTGGTGCACAAATTACACTCCCGGCCGCCGAAAGTCCGGAGATGCAACTCTTCCACGAAGCTCCTTCGCGAATCCTGATTTCCACGGCAAATGTGCAGGAAATCAAGGCGATTGCCGATGAGTTCGAAGTGGAAGCGGTAGTGATTGGTACAACGCTTGCTGGAAAACTGGTGATCGATGACCGCATCGACGCCGGCATTGAAGAACTTCGCCAACCCTGGTCAACGAGTTTGGAGAGGATGTTACATGCATGATACGGAAGCGCAAAGGCCGTTCGCGGCTTTGGATCTGACACCCACCGTCCCGCAACCCCAGTCCCGATCGAGTCCGTTTTGCGCGAGTCCAGATGAAGATGATGATTTCCTGGACAAGCTCCACGAAGAGTGCGGCGTCTTCGCCATCTACGGCCATCCCGAGGCCTCGAACGTAACCTACCTCGGCCTCTACGCTTTGCAGCATCGCGGGCAGGAGTCGGCCGGCATCGCTTGCGGTAACGGACGCTCCGTCAACTGCCGCAAGGAGATGGGTCACGTCGCCGAAATCTTCACCCCGGAAGTCCTCGCCTCGCTCCCCGGGCACATGGCCATTGGCCACACGCGTTATTCCACCACCGGCGATTCGAAGATGCTCAACGCCCAGCCGTTCAGCGTCACCTGCAACAAAGGTCCCATCGCCGTCGCCCATAACGGCAACATCACCAACGCCGCCGAACTGCGCCGCGAACTCGAAGCCGACGGCTCCATTTTCCAGGCCACCAGCGATACCGAAGTCATTCTCCATCTCGTCGCCCGCTCGCGGGAGCGGACGATGGCCGGCGCCCTCCGCGAAGCGCTCCTTCAGCTCGAAGGCGCATTTTCATTGGTGTTTTTGGCCGCCGATCAGATCATCGTCGCTCGCGATCCCCACGGCTTCCGGCCGCTCGCCATGGGCCAGATGGAGCTCAGCGAACACCGCTCCGGCTACGTCTTCGCCAGCGAAACGTGCGCGTTCGATCTCATCGACGCCGTTTACCTGAATGACGTCGAGCCCGGCGAAATGGTCACCGTCGGACCCAAAGGCGTCACCCGCGAACGCTTCGCGCCGAAGCGTCCCCTCGCTCACTGCGCCTTCGAACACGTCTACTTTTCCCGTCCGGATTCCATCGTCTTCGGCCGTCCCGTCCAGCAGACTCGCGAGTGGATGGGCCGGCTTCTCGCCCGTGAACAACCGACTGACGCTGACGTCATCGTCCCCGTCCCCGATTCCGGCGTCGCCGCCGCGCTCGGTTATTCTTCCGAAAGCGGCATCCCTTTCCGCCAGGCGCTCATCCGCAACCACTACGTCGGCCGCACCTTCATTGAGCCATCCCAAGCCATCCGCGATTTCGGCGTCAAGCTAAAGCTGAACCCCGTCCGGCATCTCCTGGAAGGCAAGCGCGTCGTACTCGTTGACGACTCCATCGTCCGCGGCACTACCTCCCGTAAAATCGTCCGCATGGTCCGCAAAGCCGGCGCCAAAGAGGTACACATGCGTATCTCCTGCCCGCCCACCATTTCGCCCTGTTTCTACGGCGTCGACACCCCCACCAAGCAGCACTTAATCGCCGCCAATTCCACCATCGAAGAGATCCGCAAGTTCATCGAAGCGGACTCTCTCGGCTATCTCTCCCTCGGTGCCCTCAACCGCGCCGTCTCTGACGAAAATCGCGATTTCTGCTACGCCTGCTATACCGGCGATTACCCCACCGAACTCGTGCAAATCGAAGCGCTCATGCGAGAGAAACCCGATCTGGGATAATAGATATTAAGTGTCCATCGCTGTAGCCGCCTCCGCGCGCGCCGTCCCGTACTCCCGTATCCGTGAGCTGGCCGAAATAGCCATGACGATGGACAACGTCCTGAAACTCTATTTCGGCGAGTCCAACCTGCCCACCCCGCAGTTCCTCAAGGACGCCGCCGCCAAGGCGATGCACGACGGCTTCACCTATTACACGCCCAACTCCGGGCTCCTCTCCACCCGCGAAGCCATCGCCCGCTATTACCAGCGTCATCAAGGCGTCACGCTCAATCCGGAAAACGAAATCGTTGTCACCAACTCCGGCGTCCAGGCCCTCCACGTCGGCGTCCGCTGCACCATTAATCCCGGCGATGACGCCCTCGTCCTCACCCCCGCCTGGCCCAACGCCTGTTCCATCCTCCAGATGTACGGCGCCCGGCCGATTGAGCTCGCTCAACCGCTCGTCAATAACCGCTACACCATTGACATCGCTCAGCTCGAAGCCGCCCTCACGCCCCGTACCCGCCTTCTCATCTACACCTCTCCCTCCAACCCCCTCGGCTGGGTCGCCACCGTCGAAGAGCAGCAACAACTCCTCGATTTTGCCCGCCGCCACAACCTTTGGCTCCTCGCCGACGAAGTCTATGAACGGCTCGTCTATGACGGCCGTCCCATCGTTCCCAGCATTCTCCAACTCGCCACCCGCCATGACGCCGTTCTCGTCGTCCAAAGCTTCTCCAAGTCCTGGTGCATGACCGGTTGGCGTCTTGGCTGGCTCATCGCCCGCAGTGACCTCGCTCAAAAAGCCGCCCAGCTCAACGAGTTCGTCATCAGTTGCGCCCCTTCTTTCGTCCAAAAAGCCGGTGAAGCCGCGCTCGATCATGGCGACGCCTCCGTCGCCGAACTCGTCAAAATGCTCAAGGAAAACCGGGACTTCTGCCTCTCCGCCCTGCGCGGCATGAAAGGCGTCACCGTCCCTGAGCCCGAAGGCGCCTTCTATCTCTTCCCGCGCATCGACGGCCTCACCGATTCCTTTGATTTCTGCCGCCGGCTGCTCCTCGAAACTCAGGTCGGCCTCGCTCCCGGCGTCGCTTTCGGCGCTGGCGGGGAGGGCAATGTCCGCGTCTGTTACGCCCTCGAAAAGCCCATTCTGGAGCAAGCCATGGATCGCCTCGGGCGCTTCCTATCCGCATCATGAGGCTCCGTCCCGATCTGGTTTTGCGCGAGTATGGGCGGCTGTTTCCTCCTCACATCAAGGATCGCGGCCGGCAGATCCTTGTCGACGGCCTCCTCGATCCCGTAAAGGTCGAA
>Ga0163144_10002629_pt1 | contig 41186 bp, 32 predicted proteins | sample OliLak19BULKMAT1_FD_123175 | JGI IMG/M metagenome (GOLD analysis project Ga0163144, IMG submission 123175) | Freshwater microbial mat bacterial communities from Lake Vanda, McMurdo Dry Valleys, Antarctica - Oligotrophic Lake LV.19.BULKMAT1 | ecosystem: Environmental > Aquatic > Freshwater >...
CCGGCGACCGCGACCTCGCCACCGTTGCTCGTCGTCGCCGACTTGCCCTTGAGCACAAACCACCCGACGCCGCCGGCACCCAAGACCACCGCGAACAACACACCGATGAGGATGCCTTTGCCGCCGCCACCACCGATGTTGCGATCGGGACGCCGGTCGTCGTTGACGCCGTCGAACGATCCGATGCCACCGACCGTCGGTGCCGATTGCGGCGTGCCGCTCGGCAACTCGTTCGACCACGTCGGGCCCGTCGCCGCCGGTGTGCCGCGTGTGCCGTGGGTCGGCGCCGACGGTGCGAACTGCTGCGGTGCCAGCGGAGGCGCGTTCGAGATCGCTGTGCCTCCGATCTGCGACGGACCGCCGATCACCGTCGCACCGACCGCCGACGGCGTCTGCGCGGGCACCGGCGTCGGCGCGGCGGAGATGGCAGTCGCGCTTGCGGGAGTCCACGGTGCGCCCGCCGCGTTCTCGAACGGCGCGAGCGCTTCGTAGAGCTCCTGCACGCTGTTCCACCGCTCGGTGGGATTCTTGCGGATGCAGCGAGCGACGATCTGCACGAGCGCCGCAGGCACGTGCGGTGCGAGCGACTCGAGCGGCGGCGGCTCGCGAGCGGCAACGTTCATGAGCGTCGCCGCCATCGTCTGCCCGACGAACGGATTCCGACCCGCGAGCGCCCAGTACATGATGACACCCATCGCCCAGATGTCGGTGCGATGATCGACCGACGCCGCGCCTTCGGTCTGCTCGGGCGACATGTACTCGGGCGTGCCCATGAGCACGCCCATGCCGGTCTTGCCGGAGTTCTCACCCTCGGTGAACTTCGAGATGCCGAAGTCCATCAGCTTGACGAGTAGCTTGCCCGGCTCGGGCTCGTGCAAGAAGATGTTCTCGGGCTTGAGATCGCGGTGGACGATGCCCTTGCCGTGCGCCGCCGCGAGTCCGATGAGCGCCTGGCGGATGATCATCACGATCACGCCGGGCTCGACGCGACCGCCGCGCTTGACGATGAACTCGGCGAAGTCCGAGCCGACCAACATCTCGAGTACGATGTACGGCCCGAGCTGGCTGCGACCGAGATCGAGGATGTCGCAGATGTGCTTGCTACCGATGCGCCCTGCAGCCGTCGCCTCGTTGCGGAACCGCGCGAGCACGCCCTCGTCGCGCGAGAACTGCACGTGCATCAGCTTGATCGCGACGGTCTTCTTGACCAGCATGTTCTCGGCCTTCCAGACCGCTCCCATGCCGCCTTCGCCGAGCAGCCGCACGAACCGGAACTTGCCGTCGAGGATGCGACCCTCGAGTGGTATCAGGCGCTCGGTCGATGGGCACAACAGCACATCGTCCGCGTGCTGCTGGCCACAATGAGGGCATGGGGCCACGGTCGCGGTTGCCATCGGCGATGCAGCTATAACATGGGATCGGGTGTGGGCGCTCGTGCGGACCGCGGCGTGCCGGACCAGTCTTGTTCTGGGGGTCCGTGTTGCTAAGCTCCGCCCCGATGATGCGCATCTACCCCTCGTACCGGGGAACCCTGTGTGTGTTCGCCTCGTTGGTGTTGTCGTGCGATGCGCTACAGGAGACCAAACCCGATCTCTCCAAGTCGAAGGTCGAGAACGTCGAGCCGACGCCGACCGTCGAGCCGACGCCCGTCGAAGTGCCGAAACCGGATGCGCCGCGACCCATCGAGCCGGTCATCGATCCGAAGACGGGCACCACACCCGACGTGCCACCGGTGTCCGCCGAGGGCCGCATCCAGGATGAGGACAACACGATCGGCGTGTTCGAGGCCGTCGCACCGGCGACGGTGTTCGTGACGCAAAAACAGGTGCTCCTCGATCGCTTCAGCGATCGCGAGGTCGAGGTGCCGGCAGGCAGCGGCACCGGCTACATCTGGGACACCGACGGCCACGTCGTCACGAACTGTCACGTCGCGCTGCCGAACTGCAAGGGCGGCGTCAAGCCGGCGTCGCTGTCGGTCACGCTGTACGATCAGAAGACCTACGACGCCACGATCGTCGGCTTCGATCCGTTCCACGACATCGCGGTGCTCAAGATCATCGCGACGGGATCGACGCTCGTGCCGGTACGCCGACCGGACAAGGGCTACACGCTCGTCGTCGGCCAGAAGGCCCTCGCGATCGGCAACCCGTTCGGGCTCGAGCACACACTGACGGTCGGCGTGATCTCGGCGCTCGGTCGCGAGGTCAAGGGCATCGGCGACGTCACGATCCGCGGCATGGTCCAGACCGACGCCGCCATCAATCCCGGCAACTCCGGCGGTCCACTGCTCGACTCGCGCGGCCAGCTCATCGGCATGAACACGATGATCTTCAGCACGAGCGGCAGCGCGGCCGGTATCGGGTTCGCGGTGCCGGTGAACACGATCGAAAAAGTGGTGCCGCAGATCATCCGCACCGGCAGCGCCGAGCGCGTCGGGCTCGGCATCACCTACGTCGAGGACGACATGACCCGGCGCATCGGCATCGAGGGTGTGATCGTGCGCGGCGTGTCGCCGGGCTCGCCGGCGGAGAAGGCGGGCCTGCGTCCGATCGACGAGACGCGCGACGGCCTCGAGCTCGACGTGATCGTCGGGTTCGACGACAAGCGCATCAAGAGCTTCGACGACCTGTATGGCGCGCTCGAGGACAAAAACGAGGGCGACAAGGTCAAGCTGTCGGTCCGCCGTCTGCCGAAGAACGAGGTCGTGAGCCTCGAGATCGAGCTGATGAAGCTGTCGACGCGCTGAGGTGCTACGCTGGCGTCGTGGACCTGCTCCTGCGCGGGATCAACGTCGACCACACGCTACGGGTGGTGACGGCGGTCGTGACCGACGTCGTCCGCGAGGGCTGCAGTCGACACGGCTTGCGTGGCGTCGAGGCGGTCGCGCTCGGCCGCGCGCTCACGGCGGGCTGCCTGATGGCGACGCTGACCAAGAGCGACACCGAGCGCGTGCGCATCGTGTTCGAAGGCGATGGCCCAATCGGCCGCTTGCTCGTGGATGCGTTCGGCAGTGGCGACGTTCGCGGCTGCCTCGAGCGCCGCGGTGACGAGGCGCAGATCCCGGTGGTGGACGACGTCGCCACCGCGGGCATCGGCGACTGGGTCGGGCGCTCGGGGCGCCTGGTGGTCACGCGCGACATCGGGCTCGAGCAGCAGTACCAAGGCGTCGTCGACGTACGCACGGGCGAGATCGATCGCGACCTCGAGAACTATCTCGAAGACAGCGAGCAGCTACCGTCGGCACTCGCGTGTCGGGTGCTTCTCGATGGCAACGGCGAGGTCGTGCGCGCCGCCGGCGTGTTGTGCCAGAGCTTCCCCGGTGCGCCGCAGAGCGTGATCGCACCGGTGCGCGACGCCGTGCACGGCGCGGGCTTCATGAGCCTCCTGAGTCACGATCGCACCGTGAACGAGCTCATGGGCTTCGCGCTCGGTGGCGACGAGTTCGAGGCGCTGTCCGAGCATCCCGTGCGGTTCAAGTGCAACTGCGACCCGGGTCGCGTGTTCGCGGTGCTGTCCACGCTCGGCGCGGACGACATCGAAGCGCTCGCGCGCGAGCCCGGAAGCACGGACGTGCGCTGCAGCTACTGCGGCACGTCTTACTTCGTCGGTACCGAAGAGCTCCTCGATCTCGCGCAGCGACTGCGGCAGCATCGGTCCTGACGCCCTTGGCCCGCCCGATTCGATTCCGCGTCGTTCCGCAGGAGGAGGGCATGATGCTCGCGCAGCTCGTCGCGCGTCGACTGCCGCGCACGACGATCGACGCGGCGAAAGATCTCGTGAAAGCCGGCGCGGTGTACATGGGGCACCTGCGCATGCGCGTGCCGACGGTGCGCGTCGCGGCCGGCGAACGGATCAGTGTGTACCCGGAGGCGATCGCGCAGGAAACGCTGCCGGGCGATGCGGTAGCGGTCGTGTGGCGCGACGCGGACTTCGTCGTGCTCGACAAGCCCGCGGGAGTTCCCGTGTCGGCGACGCGCGAGAGTGCTCGCGGGACGCTGAGCGAGGCGCTGCGGCGCATGCTCGAGAGCGAAGGCGTGGTGCGGCCGTATGTCGGGCTCGTGCATCGACTCGATCGCGGCGCATCGGGGCTCGTGCTGTTCACGGTGCGCTCGGTCGCGAACGCGAGCGTGCACAAGCAGTTCGCGGAGCATGCGATCGGCAGGCGATACCGCGTGCGCGTGCATGGTGAGGTGTCCGAGACGTTCGCATGCGAGGAGCCGATCCTCGAGCTGCACTCGGGCACCAGCAAGATCTCGCACGACAACGCGCACGCGCGAGCTGCTGCTACGCGATTTCGTCGGCTCGTGCCCGCGGTCGCGATCGAGGGCACGTCACTCGTCGAGGCGGTGCTCGAGACCGGACGCCACCATCAGATCCGCGTGCACGCGGCACACCTCGGTCATGCGGTCGTCGGCGATCGTCGCTATGGCACCGACGACGGCGCGTCGCGGCTGCACCTGCATGCTGCCGAGCTGCACATGACGCATCCTGCCGATGGTCGTGCGCTCGAGATCGTCGCGCCGCTGCCGGAGTGGGCGCGCGCGGTAGACGATCAGTAGATCTGCAGGTTGGCGTCGAGGACCCTCATCGGAAGTCCGCGCCCTCGATCCGCGTCAGAAGTTCCGCGATGTCATCGAAGTCATCGACCAGACAACGGCCGAGGTCGGCGGGCCGAATTCGGTAGGGCCGCGGCGGGCCCGGAGGTGGCATCGACGTGCGCGCTGGAATGACGCGATCGGTGCTCGCCCGCGTCGTTGCTCCTGCAGTGGCTCGAAGGAGTCGCAGGCTGCCGCCCGACCGTGTGCCTCCACCGCCCCGCAACGGAACGGAACCACGAACCTCGACTCTGCCCCCTGTGCCACGAGCGCGCGCGATGGAGGTGCGCGCAGACGCAGTCGCGTGGGATCCCGCACTCATGGCCCAGTTTCCTGAAACGTCAGAATAGCTTGGCCCCACGCTCCCACGCACGCAACTTCGACGAGCGCGTCTCCGAATGCGTCGACAATCGCGTCGAGCGGGATGATCCCGCGCACCGGTAGCCGCGCATCCGAAACCGTCGCGCTCGCCTGCAGCGACCACGTCGTCGCGCCGGATGCGGTCGTCAAACTGAAGGAAAGCTCGTGCTCACCGGGCGCAAGGACGCCTGGCGGGATCACGAGCAGCAGGGTGAGAGACACCTGCGCGGGGACGCTCGCCAACGGCGTCCAGCCGATGCCACCCCGCACGACGGATATCGTGGTCGTCTTCGTGGAGCGTCGCGTACTCGCACACCAAGAGCGATATGATCGGCAACGACGGATCGGCCGAGGACGACACGCGAGCACGCTACGGTCTGCCACGTGGATCGTCAACCTCGGCGGTCCTCGGCAGCAATGACCAACGTCAGTGATCAGTGACCGCGTAGATCGAAGTCGAGCTCGACCTCGCGACCATCACCGAGCTCGACCTCGCGCGAGAGGATCATGCGCGTCGACACGTACTCGACGCGGTAGTGACCGGGCGGCAATCCGAAGCAGCCCCACTCGTCGTCGTGCACCGGCAGATCGAGCCAGCGATTGCCGGACGACACGCGGATGCGCGCGTCCTTCGGTCCTGCGAGCACGCGCCCGTGCAGTGCCGCACCGTGCGCCGCGAACGGCGTCGTCCGGATTCGCTGGTGTCCCTGCGCCATCACGGGGTTCAACACAGAGACGACACAAAACTTACATTGCTCACGTGATACGGTGCACGGATGCTGCTGTCGGCCGTAGCGTGGCTCGCATGGCTCGGGGGTCCGGAGCAGGTCCGACCCGCGCCGTACGCCGATCACCTCCTGGTCCTCGTCGACGTGCCCGATCGCGCGTCTCTCGATCGACTGCTCGCGACCGGTGTCGACACGTGGCTCGAGCATCCGCGTCCGGGTCTCGTGCCGGTGCTCGTCGCGCCCGAAGAGCGCACGGCGTTGTGGTCGGGTGGTTGGACGCTGCGGGTGTTGCCGATCGACGTGCAAGCCGAGGTCGATGCGGAGGCACGACGGCTCGCGGCGCAACCACCCGTGATTCCCGGCGGCGGTGGTTTCTTCGCGGACTTCCGCGACGGTGCTGCGATCGATGCGGAGCTCGATGCGCTGGTCGTCGCATCGCCCGAGCTCGTGACGAGCGTCGACATCGGCGAGTCGCTCGAAGGTCGGACGATCCGAGCGATCCGCGTGACCGCAGCAGGGCCAGACGATCGACCCGCGGTGCTCGTCACCGCCGGTCAACACGCGCGCGAGTGGATCGCGATGTCGTCGGGCATGTACGTGATCGAGCAGCTCGTGCAGCGCGCGGACGAGCCGGAGATCGCCGCGATCCTCGATGCAGTGCAGGTGTTCGTGATCCCGGTCGTGAACCCCGACGGCTACGCGTACTCGTGGACGGACGAGCGCTACTGGCGGAAGAACCGACGGGGCGGCGTCGGCGTCGACACCAACCGCAACTTCGGTCATGGCTGGGGTGGCGAGGGCTCGAGCGACGTTGCCGAGGACGAGAACTACGCCGGCGAGTCCGCGTTCTCCGAGCCGGAGTCGGCGACGGTGCGTGACTTCGTGCTCGCGCATCCCGAGCTCGTCGCGCATCTCGATCTGCACAGCTACGGGCAGCTCGTGCTCTACCCGTGGGGGCACATCTTCGAGAACGCACCCGACGACGCGCAGCTCTCGGCGACCGCGACGGCGATCGCGAACGAGATGGAGCTGTTCGGGACGAACTACACGCCGGTGCAGGGCGTGAATCTGTATCCCGCGGCCGGCAACGTGATCGACTGGACGTACGGCGACGCGGGGCTGCACGCGATGACGATGGAGCTGCGGCCGAACGACGAGGAGATCGGCTTCATCTTGCCGCCGGCGCAGATCGTGCCCGTCGGTGACGAGGTGATGGCGGGGCTCTTGGTGCAGCTGCAGTTCGCGAACGGCGTCGCGCCGGATCCGACGGGCGGTGACGAATCGAGCACCGGTGAGGTCGAGTCGAGCACCGGTGAAGGGTCGACGAGCGCGGCTGCGGACGAGAGCTCGACGTCGACGACAGATGCGTCGGGCACGACGGGCGTCGATCCCAGTGCGGGTGTCACCACGACGCCGGAGACGACGACGACCACGAGCACCGACGCGGGCGACGAGAGCGACGAGAGCGAGACGACCGGGGATGCGAACGTCGACGGGGACGGTGGCGGTTGTGGCTGCGATACGACATCGCCGCGCTCGAGTTTCCTCGGCGCGGCGTTCGTGTTGCTGGGAATCGGGCGGGCCCGCAAGCGGGCTCGGGCTGGTTTACGTTAGGCCTTTGGCCTAAAACGGAATGTCGTCATCGCCCGGCTCGGACGGGATGTAGCTGTCGTTGAAGTCCTCGGGTGCCTGCGTGGGGCCACCGCCACCGCCGCCGCCGCTACCACCACCGCGATCGTTGCTGCGCGGAGCACCACCACCAGCGCCACCGCCACCGCGCGGTGCACCACCACCACCACCACCACCACCACCACCACCACCAGCGCCAGCGCCACCACCACCACCACCACCACCGCCTTCGCCTCGGCTACCGAGGAACTGCACGACGTCGGCGATGACCTCCGTGATGTACTTCTTGTTGCCGTCCTTGTCGTCGTAGTTGCGCGTCTGCAGGCGACCTTCGATGTACGCCTGCCGACCCTTCGACAAGTACTGGTTGCAGGACTCGGCTTGCTTGCCCCACACGACGACGCGATGCCACTCGGTCTCTTCGACGCGGTCGTTCGATTTGTTCGTGTACGTGCGCGTCGTGGCGAGGCTGAGCTGGCACACCGCGGTGCCGCCTTGGGTGTAGCGCATCTCGGGATCACGCCCGAGGTTGCCGATCAGGATGACTTTGTTGATGCTGGCCATGGGGATCCTCTGAGCGCGGACTTCGGGGCGCCCGAAGGTAGCGCGACTCGCCCACATGCTCGACCTCCGATCGCGCATCGTTGCGCGCCCGATCGCGGTCGTCGGTGCGGAATTTGTCCGTTAGGGCCGTGTCCCCGCGGGAGATCGCCCCTTTCGGACATGCGCGGTCCCGGCCATCCGCGCCTCGCGCGCCCTGCCGCCGACTTGACCGAGCGGCCGGTGACCTTCTATTGGGGACTCTGCCGTGATCCACGTCGACATCTCCGTGCTGCTGCCGCTGCGCGACGCCGAGAGCACGGTCGCGCGGCTCGTCACCACGGCCGAGGCGATCCACGAGCGCGTCACGTCGCGCCATCACGCGAACGGTCGCGCGCTCGTGCTCGAGATCCTCGCGCTCGACGAGCGCTCCGGCGACAACACGTCGAGCATGTTGTCGGTGCTGCACGGCCAGCATCCGCAGCTTCGCACCGTGCAGGATCTCGTCCGCGGATCGGCGCTGCGTGCCGCAGCTCGTCTCGCGCGCGGCGACGTGTGGCTCGTCATCGATCGGCCCGTCGCGATCGACCTCGCGGCATGGGCCGTCGGTCAGGTGATCGTCGGCCAACGCGCGGCGATCGTGCCCGGCGAGATCCTGGCGATTCATCGCAGCGTCGGCGTCGACGTGCTGCGCACGCTCGACGGTGGGCTCGCGGTCGCGCAGCGCGTCTGCGCGCGATATCTCCGGCGGCTCGGCGAGACCCCCGCGCTGTGCCCGGCGCCGGACACATCGCGGCTCGATCGTGCGTTGTTCTTCTTGCGCAGTCGGACCGACAGAGTCGGGCTCGGCTTCCTCGATCGGCCGCCGCCCGCGAGAGCTGGCGTGCTGGACGATACCGACGCACCCGCCGATCCCGCGAGGGCGCGCAGCGGCTCGATTCTGCGGCGCAGGCTGCTATAGTCCCCGGGCCCTGATGACCGCCGTCATCGCGATCGTCGCCCTCTGTATCGTGATCATGCTCCACGAGGGCGGTCACTACCTCGCCGCCGTTGCCACCGGCATGAAGGTCGACCGCTTCAGCGTGTTCGGCATCGGCCCGCCGATCGTGCGCTTCGGCAAGTGGCGCGGCACCGAGTTCGTCATCAGCGCGATCCCGTTCGGCGCGTACGTGCAGATCCGCGGGATGGAGCCCGGCGATCCCGACGAGCCGCCGATCGAGCGCACCGCGGAGAACATCGCGACGTCGCCGAACTTTCGCGACAAGCCACTGCTCTCGCGTGTGATCGTGATCCTCGGCGGACCGCTCGCGAACTACATCTCGGCGATCGTCATCCTGTTGTTCGTGTACGCGGCGGCCGGCATGCCCGGCCCAGTCGTCGCGATCGAGATCGCGGGTGTGCACGGCGACTCTGCCGCGCAGGCGGCCGGTATCGAGCCCGGCGATCGGTTGCTCGCGGTCGGCGACACCACGATCGATCCCACGCAGCGCGGACGCGACGTCGCTGCGGCGACGCGGCGCTATCTCGGCAGCGAGGTCGAGCTCGTGGTCCAGCGCGGCGACGAAGCGAAGCATCTGGTCGCGAATCTTCCGGCCGAGTCGAGTGCACCGCTGGGCGTCGATCTCCGCGCTGTCGCGCCGCGCGAGTCCGTCGCGTTCGTCACCGCGGCCTCGCATGCGCTGACCGATCCGTTCCGCGACACGGCGACGCAGCTCCAGGGCCTGTGGCTGCTCGTCACCGGTCAGCTCGAGGCGAGCGTGCAGGGCCCGGTCGGCATGGTGCAGACGATTGCGAAGGCAGCCGACGCGGGCATCGTCCCGTTCCTCTTGATGACCGCGTTCATCAGCACACTGCTCGGCATGTTCAACCTGCTGCCGCTGCCGGCGCTCGATGGCGGACGACTCGGGTTCCTGTTCGTCGAGGGCATCCGTCGTCGTCGCGCCAGCGCGCGTGTCGAAGAGATGGTCCATGGCTACGGCATGCTCGCGTTGCTCGGGCTGATCGCGCTCGTCACCATCGGTGACGTGCGGCGCCTGCTGTAATAAAAGGGCCGGGCCCGTGCCTCGCCGTCGCGATCGATCCTCCTCGGCGCCGCCGAGCGACACCGCGGTGACCAGGCGCGCGAGCGTGAAGCGAACCGCAGATCCCGACTTCAAGCCGCGGATCGTCGACGAGGACACGCTCGTCTCGGCGCTCGAGCGCCTGCCGCTCGAGCCGGGCGTCTACATCATGCGCGATCGCCAGGGCGAGGTCGTGTACGTCGGCAAGGCCCGCAGCTTGCGGGCCCGCGTGCGCCAGTACTTCAACGGCAGCGACACGCGGCTGTTCGTGCCGACGCTCGCGAGGCTCATCGGCGACATCGAGACCGTCGTCGTCGCGAACGACAAAGAAGCGCTGCTGCTCGAGAACAACCTCATCAAGGAGCGGCGACCGCGGTTCAACGTCAAGCTGCGCGACGACTCGAACTACCTCGTGCTGCGGCTCGATCCGAGGTCGAAGTGGCCGCGGCTCGAGCTCGTGCGCCAGGTCGGCCACGATGGCGCGTGGTTCTTCGGGCCGTATCACTCTGCGCGATCGGTGCGTGCGGCGCTGCGCGTGGTGAACCGCCACTTCAAGCTACGCACGTGCTCGGACTTCGTGCTCGGCCACCGCACGCGTGCGTGTCTGCAGTTCCAGATCGGTCGGTGTCCCGCGCCGTGCGTGCGCGAGGTCGACGCACAGGCGTACGCGGAGCAGGTCGGCGACGTGCGGCTGTTCTTGTCGGGGCGACACCGCGAGCTGATCGAGGGCGTGCAGACGCGCATGGCGTCCGCGGCCGAGACCCTCGAGTTCGAGACCGCCGCACGGCTCCGCGACCAGCTGCAGGCGATCGGCAACGTGCTGCAGACCCAGCAGGTCGTCGGCACCGCCGATGTCGATCAAGACGCGGTCGGCATGTACCGCGAGGGCGGCCAGGTCGAGTTCGTCGTGCTGCAGGTGCGCGAGGGCAAGCTGCAGCAGTCGCAGGGCTATTCGCTCAAGGGCATGGAACTGCCGGATGCGGACGTGGTCGGCAGCTTCCTCGCGGCGTACTACGACAAGGCCGCGTTCGTGCCGGACGAGGTGCTGCTCCCGCTCGCGCTGATCGAGGACGACGAAGGTCCGCTGCTCGAGTGGCTGCGCGAGCGCAAGGGTCGCAAGGTCGCAGTGTCGGTGCCCGAGCGCGGCGACCGAAAAAAGCTCGTCGTGCTCGCGGTGAAGAACGCGGCGTCGAACTTCGTGACGCGTCGCGATCGTCGTGAGGACAGCGAGCTCGCGCTGTGCCGGCTGCAGGAGCGACTCGGCCTGTCGAAGACGCCGCGCGTGATCGAGTGCTACGACGTCAGCCACATCCAGGGCAGCGACACGGTCGCGTCGATGGTGACGTTCGTCGACGGCATGCCGGAGAAGTCGCGCTATCGATCGTTCAAGATCCGCGGGCTCGGTACGGATCCGGCCGAGGCCGCGCTCGCGCAGGGCAACCGGCAGAACGACGACTTCGCGAGCATGTACGAGGTGCTCGGGCGGAGGTTCCAGCGCGCGATGGCGAATGTCGACGACGATGCATGGGCGCTGCCGGATCTGGTCGTCATCGACGGCGGCAAGGGCCAGCTCGCGCAGGTGCTCGCCGCGATGAACGACCTCGGCGTGCCGATCGGTGTCGAGGGTGTCGACGTGGTGTCGCTCGCGAAGGAGCGGCGCTCGGAGATCGGCCGTGGTCGCGGAGCGGTCGCGAAGCTCCGCGAGCGGCGTCTCGCGGCGACGACCGCGGCCGGCGACGGGGATGCTGCGGCGCCGCAGATCGCGGCCCCCGGCGAGTCGTGGATCGACTACGTCGTCGAGCAGGCGACGAGCGAAGGGTCGACGACCGCGGCGGGCTTCGAGATCCGACCCGAGCGCGTCTTCGTGCCCGGTGTGAAAGAAGCGATCGTGCTCAAGCCCGGCAGCTCCGAGCGCTATCTGATGGAACGCGTGCGCGACGAGGCGCATCGCTTCGCGATCGGTCTGCATCGCAAGCGTCGCGGCAAGCGTGCGCTGCACAGCTCGCTCGACGACATCGAAGGTGTCGGACCCGCGACCAAGCGTGCGCTCGTCAAACACTTCGGATCGATTGCCGCAATCCGTGCGGCAGATATCGATGCGTTGTGTGGCGTGCGCGGTGTAGGTCGTGCGCTCGCAGAACGCATCCGTGACGCGCTCGGAAGCAGTTGACGACGCACGATTCGCGCGCTGCGATCAGCGTGTACGCGCGATGACGTGGAAAGCGCGCCGATCGATCGCTACATGCACTTAGAGTTGTGTTTCGTTGCTCGATGACTTGATGCGCGGATTTTCGGCCGCACACATAGCGGATGCGAATCGAGTCCACGAAACGCTGTGCAATGCTGGGTTTGGCCGCGCCGCTAGGATTGCTGGCGGCCTGCTACAGCGGCTTGTCCGCCGATGAAGACGCGCAGCATGCTGGCGCCGCAGACGATGCGGGCGACGGCGCGAGCGAAGGTGCGAGCGAAGGTTCGGGCGAAGACGGAGACGATGACGACGACGATGACGATGACCCTGCGGCGTCGTGCGAGGCGCTCGAGGTCGGCGTCACGAGCCTGAGCCGACTGACGCGCACGCAGTACGAGAACACGGTCCGCGATCTGCTCGGCTACACCGGCGACGCCGCCAGCGGCTTCGCGCCCGACGAGCGTGTTGGTCCGTTCCTCAGCAACATCGGCGCGCCGATCACCGAGCTGCAGGTCGAGCAGTACATGGATGCCGCAGAGACGATCGCGGCGTGGTCGACGCAGGACGCCGGCGGGATCCTGCCGTGCGACCCCGCAGTGATCGGCGAGGACGCGTGTGCGACCGAATTCATCGCCGACCTCGCACCGCGGGCGTATCGCCGCCCGCTCGACGCTTCCGAGCTCGCGCGGCTGCAGACGGTGTACGCGGTGGGCAAGGCCCAGGGCGGCTTCGACAACGGCATCGGCCTCGTCGTGCGGGGCCTGCTGCAGTCGCCGTGGTTCCTCTATCACATGGAGCTCGGTGCCGACGGTTTGAACGACGGTGCGGTCGTGCGGCTGACCGGGCACGAGCTCGCGTCGCGCCTGAGCTATTTCCTGTGGGGCTCGATGCCCGACGACACGCTGTTCGCGGCGGCGGCGGCCGGTGAGCTCGAGGACCACGCGGCGCTCGGTGATCACGTCGATCGCATGCTCGAGGATCCACGCGCACGCGAGGCGATCGCAAGCTTCCACCTGCAGTGGTTCGGTGTCGACGAGATCGACGGCCTCGAGAAGAACCCCGAGTACTTTCCCGACTTCACGCCCGAGCTCGCACTCGCGATGCGCGAAGAGACCGCTGCGTTCACGAGTCACGTCGTGCTCGACGGCGGCGGCATGGTCGACACGCTCTTCGGCGCCGACTTCACGTTCACCGAGGATCCCGATCTGCTCGCGCTGTACGGCATCGTGCTGCCGCCGGGGCACGTCGCGGGTGACCCGGTGCCGCTGCCCGCGGGCGAGCGCATGGGCTTGCTGACGCATGCGTCGGTGCTCGCCGAGCACGCGCACGTCGACCAGACGTCGCCGGTACATCGCGGCCGCATGGTGCGCGAGAACCTGCTGTGCCAGCCGCTGCCGGCACCGCCGCCCGACGTCGACAATGTGCCGCCGTCGCCCGATCCGGACTCGACGGCGCGCGAGCGCTTCGAGCAACACCGTGCGGACCCGAGCTGCGCGGCTTGCCACTCGCTCATCGATCCGATCGGCTTCACGTTCGAGCACTACGACGGCGTCGGTCAGTGGCGCGACCTCGAGGCCGGCGCCGCCGTCGATGCGTCGGGCGAGCTGATCGCGACCGACGTCGACCGGCCGCTCGACGGCGCAATCGAGCTCGGCCAGGCACTCGTGCAGAGCGACGACGTGAAGCGTTGCGTCACCCGTCAGTGGTTCCGCTTCGCGATGGGTCGCTCCGAGGACGACGCCGACCAGTGCACCAACGACGCGCTCGAGGACGTCTTCGTCGCGAGCGGAGGCGACATGCGCGAGCTGATTCGCGAGCTGGTGTTGTCGGACACGTTCCGCCACCGCAAGGCCGAGATCTCGGCGCAAGCGCCGACCCAGGACGATCAATGACCAACCATCGCAACAACACCCCCCGCGCGACTGCACCCCGCAGGCCCTTGCACCGCGCGTTCTCGCGACGCGCGTTCCTCGGTGGCGTCGGCAGTGCCGCCGCACTCGCACCGTTCGTGCCGGTGCTCGACAGCGAGGCCGGTCAGGTGCAGCCGCCCAAGCGCCTCATCGTGCTGTTCTCGCCGAACGGCACGATCCACGAGAACTGGGCGCCGCAGGGTGGCGAGAGCGACTTCACGCTGTCCACGATCCTCGCACCGCTCGAGCCGCACCGAGACCGCCTCGTCGTGCTCGACGGTCTCGAGGTGATCCGCCAGGGCCTCGGCGACGGCCACCAGATGGGGATGGGCTCGCTGTGGACCGGCAGCAAGCTGATGCCCGGTAGCTTCTCGGGGGCAGGCTACGCCGGACACGCGTCGGTCGATCAGGTCGTCGCGAACGCGATCGGCAACGAGACGGCATACAAGAGCCTCGAGTTCGGCGTGCAGACCGGCGGCGCGAACGTCTGGACGCGCATGAGCTATGCGGCGGCGAACCAGCCGCTGCCGCCCGAGGACAATCCGCAGGCCATGTTCGATCGCATCTTCTCCGCGCTCGACGTCGATCCCGCGGGCGTCGAGAAGCTCGCGGCCGAGCGCAAGAGCGTGATCGATCTGGTCAAGGGCGACCTCGAGTCGTTGCAGTCGCGCTACGGCGCCGACGATCGCATCAAGGTCGAGAAGCACCTCGACGCGATCCGTGCGATCGAGATCCGCAACGGGGCGGCCGCACCGGTGTGCGATGTGCCGGACCTCGATCTGTCGATGGATCCGTCCGCGAACGACAACTTCCCGGTCGTCGTGCAGCGGCAGATCGATCTGATGGTGATGGCGATGGCGTGCGATCTGACCCGCGTCGCGAGCCTGCAGTGCTCGCGGTCGGTGAGCAGCACGGTGTTCTCGTGGCTCGGCCAGAGCACGGGGCACCACGCTCTGTCGCACCTCGGCGACGGCGATCCGACGATGGTCCAGCAGATGACGAATGTGAACATCTGGTACGCCGAGCAGGTGAGGTACCTGCTCGACGCGCTCGCGGCGGTGCCCGAGGGTGATGGCACGCTGCTCGACAACACGCTCGTGGTGTGGGGCAACGAGCTCGCGCGCGGCAACTCGCACAGCAACCGTCCGGTGCCGTTCGTGCTCGCTGGCGGCGTGGGTGGTGCGATGCAGGGCGGTCGCTACCTGACCTACGATCGGGTCGCGCACAACCGCATGCTGGTGTCGATCTGCCAGATGATGGGCATGACCGACCTCGACACGTTCGGCGACAACGACCCGGCGTCGGGCGGCCTCGTCGGCCTGACCTGAGCGTTTCGCCCAGCGCATAGGCGGGAGGGGGGAGCCGACTCGAGCTGACCCTACACACAATCGCGCAGCGATCCGTCGCGCACGCGATCAGTGTGTACGCGCGATGACGTGGCAAGCGCGCGGATCGATCGCGCGATGGACATCGTCGCCGTTTCGTTGCGCCGAGGTCCTGTACGGGCGGGCTACGACTGCGCATGATGACGGCATGCGGATCGACGCGGTGAACCGCTGGGCCACGACGGGATTGCTCGCGCCGTTGGGATTGCTCGCGGCCTGTTACACCGGATTGCCCGCCGACGAAGGCGGAGCCAGTGACGCGGGCGGCGACGCCGGCGAGGCTGCGAGCGAGAGCGACGGCGGTGCGAGCGAAGGCGGCGACGACGGACCGGTCGCGTCGTGCGATGTGCCCGAGGTCGGCGTGACGAGCCTGCGTCGGCTCACGCGCCAGCAGTACGAGAACACGGTTCGCGATCTGCTCGGCTACACCGGGGAAGCCGCGACCGGCTTCGCGCCGGACGAGCGTGTCGGACCGTTCCTCAGCAACATCGGCGCGCCGATCACCGAGGTGCAGGTCGAGCAGTACATGGATGCCGCCGAGGACATCGCCGCAGCGGCGACGCAGGACATCGGCGCGATCCTGCCGTGCGATCCAGTCGTCGTCGGCGAGGACGCGTGCGCGACCGAGCTCATCGCTGACCTCGCACCGCGGGCATATCGGCGCCCGCTCGACGCCGCCGAGCTCGCGCGGCTGCAGACGGTCTACGCCGAGGGCAAGGCGCAGGGCGGCTTCGACAACGGCATTCGCCTCGTCGTGCAGGGCCTGCTGCAGTCGCCATGGTTCCTCTATCACATGGAGTTCGGTGCCGACGGCGTGAACGATGGCGGGGTCGTGCGGTTGACGGGCCACGAGCTCGCATCGCGTCTCAGCTACTTCCTGTGGAGCTCGATGCCCGACGATGCGCTGCTCGCAGCGGCCGCGGCCGGTGAGCTCGAGGATCACGCAGCGCTCGCGGATCATGTCGATCGACTGCTCGAGGACCCCCGCGCACGTGAAACGATCGCCAGTTTCCACCTGCAGTGGCTCGGTGTCGACGAGATCGAGGGCCTCGAGAAGAGTGCAGAGTTCTTCCCCGACTTCACGCCCGAGCTCGCGCTCGCGATGCGTGCCGAAACCGCTGCGTTCGCCAGCCATGTCGTGCTCGACGGCGACGGCATGGTCCAGACGCTCCTCGGCGCCGACTTCACGCTGACCGAGGATCCGGATCTGCTCGCGCTGTACGGCATCGCGCTGCCGCCGGGGCACGTCGCGGGCGAGCCGGTCCCGCTGCCCGTCGGCCAGCGTATGGGCCTACTGACGCACGCGTCGGTGCTCGCCGAGCATGCGCACGTCAATCAGACCTCGCCGGTGCATCGCGGTCGGCTCGTGCGCGAGAACCTGCTGTGCCAGCCGCTGCCGGCACCGCCGCCGGATGTCGACAACGTGCCGCCGTCGCCCGATCCGGACTCGACGGCGCGCGAGCGCTTCGAGCAGCACCGTGCGGACCCGAGCTGTGCGGCTTGCCACTCGCTCATCGATCCGATCGGCTTCGTGTTCGAGCACTACGACGGTGTCGGGCAGTGGCGCGACCTCGAGGCCGGCGCCGCCGTCGATGCGTCGGGCGAGCTGATCGCGACCGACGTCGACCGGCCGCTCGACGGCGCGCTCGAGCTCGCGCAGGCGCTGATGGAGAGCGACGACGTGAAGCGCTGCGTCACCCGTCAGTGGTTCCGCTTCGCGATGGGCCGCTCCGAGAACGACGCGGACCTGTGCACGAACGAGGGCCTCGAGACCGCATTCGTCGACAGCGGCGGAGACATACGCGTGTTGATCCGCGAGCTGGTGCTGTCGGATGCGTTCCGCCATCGCAAAGCCGAGATCTCCGCGAGCTATCCCGACAATGGGCCGACGCAGGAGGATCAGCGATGAATCGCCGCAAGACTCACCGCGCGACCGCACCGCGCAAGCCGTTCAACTCCGCGTTCTCGCGCCGCGCCTTCCTCGGTGGCATCGGTGGTGCCGCCGCACTCGCGCCGTTCGTGCCGCTGCTCGAGAGCGAGGCTGGCGTCGCGGAATTCCCCAAGCGCCTCATCGTGCTCTTCTCGGCGAACGGCACCCTCCACGAGAACTGGGTGCCGCAAGGTGGCGAGAGCGACTTCACGCTCTCGACGATCCTCGCGCCACTCGAGCCGTACCGCAGCAGCCTGGTCGTGCTCGACGGCCTCGAGGTGATCCGCCAAGGCCTCGGTGACGGTCACCAGATGGGCATGGGCTCGCTGTGGACCGGGAGTCAGCTGCTCGCCGGCGAGTTCATGGGTGGCGACGGCGGCTCTGCAGGCTACGCGGGACATGCGTCGGTCGATCAGGTCGTCGCGAACGCGATCGGCACCGAGACGCCGTACAAGAGCCTCGAGTTCGGCGTGCAGACCGGCGGTGCGAACGTGTGGACGCGCATGAGCTATGCGGACAGCAACCAGCCGCTGCCGCCGGAGGACAACCCGCAGGCGATGTTCGATCGCATCTTCGGGGATCTCGACGTCGATCCCGCGGGCATCGAGAAGCTCAAGGCCGAGCGCCGGAGCGTGATCGATCTGGTGAAAGGCGACCTCGAGTCGCTGCAATCGCGCTATGGCGGCGGCGACCGGATCAAGGTCGAAAAGCACCTCGACGCGATCCGGGCGGTCGAGACGCGCAACGAGGCGGCGGTGCCGGTGTGCGACGAGCCGCAGCTCGATCTGTCGATGGATCCGTTCGCGAACGACAACTTCCCGGTCGTCGTGCAGCGGCAGATCGATCTGATGGTGATGGCGATGGCCTGCGATCTCACCCGAGTCGCGAGCCTGCAGTGCTCGGCGTCGGTGAGCGGCACGTTGTTCTCGTGGCTCGGGCAGAGCACCGGGCACCACGATCTGTCGCACCTCGGCGACGACGACCCGACGATGATCGATCAGATCACCGGCGTGAACATCTGGTACGCCGAGCAGGTGAAGTATCTGCTCGACGCGCTGGCGGCGGTGCCGGAGGGCGAGGGTACGTTGCTCGACAACACGCTCGTCGTGTGGGGCAACGAGCTGTCGCGCGGCAACTCGCACGGCAACCGGCCGGTGCCGTTCGTGCTTGCCGGTGGCGCGGGCGGTGCGATGCAGGGCGGTCGCTATCTCGCGTACGACCAGACGCCGCACAACCGCATGCTGGTGTCGATCTGCCAGATGATGGGCATGACGGACCTCGACACGTTCGGCGACAACGATCCGGCGTCGGGCGGCCTGGTCGGGCTGACGTGAGCTAGTCTCGCGGGCAGTGAATCCCCTGCTGCCCGCGGTTCTCGCGACTCGTTCGGTGCGTACGCTCGCGTGGGTCGGTGATGCGCTGTTCGAGCAGCGCGTGCGCGTGCGCGTCGCGATGCGCGGCGACTTCCCGATCGACCGGCTCGATGCGATCAAGGCTGCGGTGGTGCGTGCCGAGCGACAGGCTGCGCTGCTCGAGGTGATCACTGCCGAGCTCGACGACGCCGAGGCGAGCGTCGTCCGGCGTGCGCGTAACACCTCGCCACCGAGCTCCGCACGCGGGCGCCGGGGCATGCAGTGCTATCGCGCGGCGTCGGCTCTCGAGGCGCTCGTGGCCGCGTGGTCGACTACGGAGGCTGGCCTCGCACGGCTCGAATCGGTGCTCGGTCCGCCGCTCGAGGCCGCGATCGACGAGGCCGTCGCCGCGCTCGCGAAGCGAACGCGACGCGGTTGAACCTCGCTCAGGCGGCCGCGCGATCGTCGGGCTTGGGCTCGCGGAGGTCCTCGTCGAACACGCGACTCGGCGGCTCCTTCAGATCCCACACCAGACCGACGGCCGCGAGCCCACGCAGGATGTAGTAGGTGAGATCGATCTCCCACCAGAAGAACCCCTGACGCGCCGCGCCCATGAAGTGGTGATGGTTGTTGTGCCAACCCTCGCCCATCGTGATGATCGCGAGCACCGGGTTGTTACGGCTGTCGTCGGTCGTCGGATAGCGGCGGCTGCCCCAGACGTGCGACAGCGAGTTGATGGTGAACGTGCCGTGCCACACCAGCACGGTCGACAGCATGAAGCCGCCGAACAGGCCCATCGCGCCCCAGATCATGTAGACCGCGACGCCGAGCAACAGCGGCGGCAAAAACCACAGCTTGTCGAGCATCACGAGCTCGGGGTAGCGCGACAGGTCCTTCACACGCGGCCAGTCGGTCGGGCCGTTGCGATCGAAGATCCAACCGATGTGTGAGTGCCAGAAGCCGAACTTCACCGGCGAGTGCACGTCGCGATCGGTGTCGGAGAACTTGTGGTGGTCGCGATGATGCGCCGCCCACCACAGCACCCCGCGTTGGGACGCACTCTGGGCGAGCAGTGCCAGGAGAAACTGCATCACGCGGCCGGTCTTGTACGTGCGATGCGCGAAGTAGCGGTGATAGCCACCGGTCACGCCGAACATGCGCGTGAAGTACAGCGCCGCGCAGAGCAGCCACGTGCCCGCGCTCATGCCCGTCCAGAACACCCCGAGCGCGAGGATGTGCACCGCGACCATCGGTGCAGTCTCGAGCCACTCGTAGTCGCGCAGCGAGCGCGCGTGTTGGCCGACCGCGATGCGCGGTGGTGTCTCCGGAACGTCGAAAAGGGCCATGTAGCGGCAGTGTTTACGATGGGAGCACCCCGTGGAGGTCACACTCCCGTCGCCGCGGGTCATGGTTGTGTCGCGGGATGCTTTGATACCCTCGCGCGCCCATGGCCGAGCACGACCTGCACCGCCTGCTGCTCCTGGTGTGCTTCGCGCTCGCGGGGATCACGTTCTTCGTGACTGGTGTGGTGACCGCGCCCTACGGCCGGCACATGCGTGCGGGCTTCGGTGCGGGCATCCCCAAGCGCCTCGCATGGATGCTGATGGAGACGCCGTCCGTGGTCGTGTTCGCCGCGATTTTCTTCGCCGGCTCTCGAGCGCAAGAGCTCATGCCGCGCATCTTTGCCGCGCTCTGGCTGCTTCACTACGTGCAGCGCGCCTGGCTCGACCCCCTGATGATGCGCGGCACTGCAGGTCGTGTGATGCCGCTCTCGGTTGTCGCGAGCGGCATGGCGTTCAACATGCTCAACAGCTACCTCAACGCACGATGGCTGAGCGAGCTCGGCCCGGGCTACGCGAGCGGCTGGTGGTACGATCTGCGCTTCTTGTACGGGCTCATGTTGTTCACGGGCGGCTTCATGGTGAACCGTTGGGCCGACGCGGTGCTGCGGCGCATGCGGCGCGGCGGGGTCGAGTACGCGATCCCGAAGGGCGGCCTCTACGACGACATCTCGTGTCCGAACTACTTCGGCGAGCTCGTACAGTGGACGGGCTGGGCGATCATGACGTGGTCGATGGCGGGCCTGTCGTTCGCCGTGTTCACGGCGGCGAACCTGATCCCTCGGGCGGTCGCGCATCACCACTGGTATCAGCGGCAGTTTCCCGACTACCCGCGACGGCGCTGCGCGATCTTTCCGCGTGTGCTCTGACCCCGTGTGTTCTGACCCCCGTGTGACTCGGAAGGGGTGGGATACGATCACACCGGCATGGATGTCGGGCCGCGACATCCATGTCAGCCGTGATCCCGGGGGTCGGCCTGAGCGCCGGACAAGTGCGTCATACTGTCGCAGGGTGAATCGCGCAAATAGCGCGCGTCCGCGGGCCTAACTCTTTGGGATCACGTGCGATTGAACCATGCGGCATGCCCACTGCAGTCCTAGGGGGCGTGGCGACGAGCGAAGCGCCGCAGGTCGGGTAGGGTCGAGAGAGAACGGGTTGGGTTGGGCGGCAGGAAGCCGAGGTCGCGGTTGGGTTGGGGTGGGTTGGGTTGGGTTGGGTTGGGAAGCAGGGTTAGGAAAAATTCGGGTTGGGTTCGAGACGAGCGGGCTGGGCAGTAGGGCAGATCGGGATACCTGGGCACGACCGTGGCGAGTGGGCCACGAGCGAGCCCAGGTATTCCCGTTTTATCCGCGCGCGACGTCGTTACGGACGCGCGTCCAAGTACTCGCGCAGGTGCGGCACGATCGGTAGTGCCAACGCTTCCGCCTTCGTTTTGAAGCCGGCCCACACGACCTCGCGATGATCGACCGCGAGACGCGGTCGTCGCTCGACTGTGACCTCGACGATCGTGACGTCGTCGATGCGGTTCTCGTAGCGGTGCACGCCGACGTACGCAGTCTTGATCGATGCAGGGTCGACTCGGATCTCGCACTCTTCGGCGAGCTCGCGCGCGGCGGCTTCGGCGACCGACTCGCCGGCCTTCACGTATCCGCCCGGCAGCGTGTACTCGCGGCGATACGAGTTCTTCACCATCAGCAACTCGCCCGCGTTCCACAGTGCGACCAGAGCGCCGCGCGTGTGCGGGCGGCGGACGCTCCAGTACGCGCGGAGCATTCGATGCGCCGCCTTGAACGCGGTCTGGAAGCCGAGGTCGACGAGTGTCGCCTCGCGTTCGTCGTCGGCGCCGTGCGGTGGGTTCACGCGGCACTTATGCCATGGTTCGCACCCACGACGCCGTGGTATGGACGAGAATCGTGCGTCACCTCGAGCCTGTCTCATCGACCGATCTCCGGCTGGTTCCTGCCGTCATCGTGCTCGCGATCACGGCGACGGCTTGGGGATCCGCGTGCACCTCGGCGCCGCGCGACGACATCGAATTCACCGACGTCGGCACGGGCACCGCACCCGCGGAGTCGTCGAGCGAGACGATGCTGACGACCGTGGATCCGAGCACCACGACGCAGACCACGGAGATGCCGGAGTCGACCGGTACGGGCGGCTGCGTCGACGACGACGACTGCGCGAACGATCCCGCCGGCTCGCGCTGCGACCCGGTCACGCACACCTGCGGCGGCGAGTGCCTGCCCGGCGACACACGCGAGTGTTACTCGGGTCCGGTCGGCACCGACGGTACCGGTGCGTGCGCGCCCGGGCTCCAAGAGTGTCTCGAAGCCGGCACCTGGGCGGCGTTCTGTGATGGCGAGGTCGTGCCCGCGAGCGACGACTGCAACGCCGACAGCATCGACGACGACTGCGACGGTCTGGTCGACGACACCGATCTCGACGGCGATGGTTTCGGCGGCTGCACGGTCGACTGCTGCGACGTCGACGGCGGTAGCTGCGACGGGGCGGCATTCGTGAACCCGGGCGCCTACGAGGTGCCGGGCAACGAGGTCGACGACGATTGCGACGGGGCAACCGACGAGGAAGCTCCGACGTGCGACGCCGGTCTCGGCTCGTCGTCGAGCGAGGGACTCGACTACGCGCGCGCGCTCGAGCTGTGCCAGTTCACGAGCGAGGATCCCGAGGATCCCGCCGATCGCGTGTGGGGTGTGATCAGCGCGACGTTCTCGCGCACCAACGGCAAGGATCTGCCGCTGCCCGTGCAGCGATCGCTGCGCGCGGACTTCGGCGACATCATCGAGCCCGAGGCCGGCGCACGCATGGCGGTGCTCTCGAGTGGCCACGCTGCGGACGCGACCGACACGAACCCCGGCTATGCGCCGTTCGAGAGCGGGATGAACCTCGGCACCGAGGCCGACGCGCCGTCGGACTGGCTCAACAGCAACGGCGGCACGTTCCCGAACCCGGCAGGCTGCCAAGAGCCGGGCGACACGCTCGCGCACGATCCGATCATGCTCACGCTGCGCATGCGCGTGCCGACGAACGCGCGCTCGTTCAGCATGATGATGCAGTTCTTCTCGGCCGAGTACCCCGAGTACGTGTGCAGCCAGTACAACGACTTTTTCGTCGCGCTGGTGCAGTCCGACTCGCAGGATAATCCCGAGGACAAGAACATCGCGGTCTACGACGACGGCGCGACCGCGTGGCCGGTCGGTGTGAACCTCGTCATGGTCGCGGACGGATTGTTCTCGCAGTGCGAAAACGGCGAGATCGGTTGTGCGAGCGATTTCTCGAGCGACTACGACGGCTGCCTCGGCATCGGGCTGCTCGACGGCACCGGCTTCGACGCACCGGATAACGGTTGCGAAGCGAATCAGAACGTCGTCGGCGGCGGCACAGGGTGGTTGCGCATGAGCGGTAACGCGGTGCCCGGCGAAGTGATGGAGATCCGCCTCGCCATCTGGGACACGACCGGCCACCTCTACGACTCGCTCGTGCTGCTCGACGCGTTCGAGTGGTCGCTCGACGCGGCCACGCCCGGCGTGGCACCCGGTTGATCCCCGGCGGGGCTCGGGCGTGCTATGGTGCCGCGCGATGCAACGTGCCATCGGCCCGGCACTCGGGCTCGCTCTCGGCGGCCTCGGCTGTGCACTGCTGACGCCGTATCCGGGCGGAGGTGATCCCGTCGATGCCATCGTCGAAGGGGCGGGCGGCTCGCCGTTCGACACCGGTGACCCGCAGGATTCGCTGTTCAATCCCGCGATCGACGACAGCGTTTCGATCGTCACCAACATCAAGACGGTCGTCGCGATCCCCGGATCCGCGTTCACGATCGATCTCAGCTTCGTCGCGGAGAACTCGAACGTCGTCGGCGGTGGCATCCAGTTCCCCGGCTCCGACGAGGTGCAGTGGACCTTCATCGAAGGCCTCGAGGGCATGGCGAGCGGCGACATTCGCTTCGGCTACGTCGTCGCGAAAGAGGTCTGCAACGACATCCCGAACCTCTGCCACGAGATCATGACGACGCAGTTCGCGGTCGCTCGCAACGCGGGCGGTGGCGACATCGACGGCGACGGCACCAAGGACGGCGAGTTCGTCGTCTCGCCGGGCAAGGAAGTCACCGTAGTCCTGCAGTGTGCGACGTGCGACTCGCAGAGCTGCCAGGACCTCTTGCCGCCCGACGAGTGCTTCTTCTGCGGACAGCCGGACATCTGCAACCAGTACTTCGATCGGTGCCTCGCCGAGGGCCAGCCGAACTTCGGCATGTCCGAGGCCGATCTGTTCGACAGCTTGTTCGGCGAAAACGGGATCCTGTGGTCGTCGGTCGCGGGTTGCTCGCTCGGCGAGGCCGCCTGCGAAAATGCCCAAGAGAATGCGGAGGCGGAGCCCGATGTCTGCGGCCTGTGACGTGCGAACAGTGGTGAGTTGGTGCGTCGCCGCTGCGGTGCTCGCTGCACCGCTGCCGTCGTTCGCCGCGCCGGCCAAGACGCCGTCGGTCGAGCCGGCACCCGTCGAGACCGCACCGCCGCCCGACGAGACCGCGCCCGTCGAGCCGACGTCCGAGCCCGCACCCGAGCCGCCGGAGGCACCGGACGGCGATCCGGAGACCAAGCGCGCGGACGCAGCCGCCGCGTTCCTCGAGGGCTCGAAGTACTACGAGCTCGGGCAGTATCCGAAGGCGATCGAGAGATTCGAGCATGCGTGGGAGCTCAGCAACGAGCCACTGCTGCTGTTCAATCTCGGGCAGGCGAACTGGAAGTGGTTCGACGTCGATCCCGATGCCGAGCATCTGCGCCGCGCGAAGCAGTCGTTCGAGAACTACGACAAGCGCATGCGTGGCTCCGAGGGCTACGACACGACCGAGGTGCAGCGGTTCATCGAGCGCATCGACGAGCAGATCGCGAAGGCGGTCGAGACCGCCGACCAGCGCAGGGAGCGAGAGCTGCGCGCGCTCGAGGAATCCGAGCGGCGCCGGCTGTGGATCGAGCGCGAGCGGCAGGTCGTCAACAATCTCAACGCATCGGGCATCGCCCTCATCACAGTCGGCAGCCTGACGCTCGTGATGGGCGTCGCCGGCGCGCTGTTGCGCACCTCGAACAAGATCGTGCTCGACACCTCGAGCGGCGGTGCGCGCAGCATCAACCTGTCGAGCGCCGAGGAGGATCGCAAGCGTCGCGACGGGTTCTTGCTCGGCGGACAGCTCGCATTTTCCGGCTTCATCATCGGTGGCGTGCTCTTGCCGATCGGCATCACCCTCAAGGTGCTCGGCGGCGTGCGCGAGCGCCGGGCGCTCGGCCGTCGCGACGCGCCGGGCAAAGCGGACGTCGCGATCACCAGTGACGGCTTCAAGGTCAGGTTCTAGTTTTTCTCAGGTTTTCGCGGGCACCATGGGGATCACCTTCCAAGCGTTCAAGGCCGGACTCGATGCGCGTGAGCAGCGTCGTCAGCTCTTGCAGCGCGACGGTCGGCCGTTCTACGTGCTCATCAGCCAGCAGTTCCTGCGCGCCGACATCGAGTCGCTGTGCGACACAGCGACCGCGATCCGTCGCCTCGATCGACACATCGAGGGCCGCGAGTTCCTGCGCTCGATCCTGCGCGGGCACCGGATCATGAACCTGTTCGCGCAGCCGAGCACGCGAACCGCCGAGTCGTTCATCGCCGCGGCCGACAAGCTCGGTGCGAGCACGCGCCAGGTCAGCGATCTCCGCACGTCGTCGTTCTCGAAGGGCGAGTCGGTCGAGGATGCGGTGCGCACGCTGTCGAGCTTCTTCGACGCGATCGTCACGCGGCACCAGGACGACGACTTCGCGGCCCGTGCCGCATGGGCGCTGTCGCGGGCGGGCCGACCGATCCCGGTGATCTCCGCGGGCTGCGGCAAGAGCCAGCACGTCACGCAGTCACTGCTCGACATCTACACGCTGCGATACTCGTTCGCCGAGCGCGGCGGTATCGACGGCAAGGACGTCGTCATCATCGGCGACGTTGCCCGCAATCGTGCGGCGCGCTCCCTCGCGTATTTGCTCGCACGGTTCGAGCGGCCGCGGATCCACTTCGTCTCGCCGGACGCGTTTGCGCCCGACGACACGCTCATGCGCTATCTCGAGAGCCACGAGGTCGAGACCTCGATCCACAGCGCGCTCGGGCCGCTGTTGCGCAAGCAAGGCGACAAGGTCGACGCGATCTACGTCACGCGGCTGCAGCAGGAGTGGGATCGCGGCAACAACGGCATCCCTGATGCCGGCGAGCGCGGCAGCGCCGAGGACTTCGTGCTCGCGCCGGAGTATCGCTCGCTGCTCCGCCCCGACTGCTTGCTGATGCATCCGTTGCCGCGTGTCAACGAGCTGCCCGAGGCCTGGGAAGATCATCCCGGCTTCATGGTGTGGCGACAGGTCCGCAACGGCATGTGGATCCGCGCGGCCGTGTTTGCGTCGGTGTTCGGTGCCGACGGCGAGATCCGCAGTCGCGCCGCGCGGCTGCGTCTGGTGTAGCGCGACGAGAGGCCGCCGATGGACAACCTCTTGGCGGCGCGCAGCCAAATGGCGATCTCGCTCGGGTTCCACATCCTGTTCGCGATCGCCGGCATGGCGATGCCCGTACTGATGGCGCTCGCGCAGTGGCGGTTTCTCGCGACCAAGGACGAGGCGTGGCACGACCTCGCGCATCGCTGGGCGAAGGGCACCGCGATCCTGTTCGCCGTCGGCGCGGTATCGGGCACGGTGCTCAGCTTCGAGCTCGGCCTGTTGTGGCCGGAGTTCATGCGTCACGCAGGGCCGCTCATCGGGCTGCCGTTCTCGCTCGAGGGGGTGGCGTTCTTCTTCGAGGCGATCTTCCTCGGGCTGTTCCTCTACGGCGAAGGCAAGATCTCGAACGCGGCGCACCTCGCCTGTGGCGTCGGCGTCGCGCTGTCGGGCACCGCGAGCGCCGTGTTCGTGACGGCGGTGAACGCATGGATGAACGAGCCGGTCGGCTTCACGCTCGAGGGCGGTCAGCTCGTCGACATCGATCCATGGGCCGCGTTCCGCAGCCCCGCGTTCCCGACTCAGGCGCTGCACGTCGTGCTCGGTGCCTATGCTGCCGTCGCCTTCGTCGCGATGGGGATCCACGCCGCGGCGCTGCGGCGCACGCCCGATATCGATGGCCGCGCGGGTCGGATGCATCGCCACGCGTTCGGCCTCGCGCTCGGGATGGCGCTCGTGACCACGCCGCTGCAGATCGCGAGCGGTGATCGCTCGGCGAAGCACGTCGCGGCGAACCAACCGATCAAGCTCGCCGCCGCCGAGGGCTTGTTCGTGACGCAGTCCGCAGCGCCGATCGCCATCGGTGGCTGGCCCGATGCCGAGACTCGCACCATGAATGGCGCGATCGAGGTGCCGTATGTGCTCAGCGTGCTCGCGACCGGCGATCCCAACGGCACCGTGCTCGGCCTCGACGCCGCGCCGCGCGATCAATGGCCGCCGCTCGGACCGGTGCACATCGCGTTCGACATCATGGTCGGCTGCGGCACGGCGATGCTCGCGTTCGTCGCGTTCGCGGGGTGGATCTGGTGGCGGCGAAGGGCGCCGTGGACCTCGCGGCCGCTGCTCCTCGGAGCGATGCTCGCGTCACCGCTCGGTGTGATCGCGATCGAAGCCGGATGGACGGTGACGGAGGTAGGTCGGCAGCCGTGGGTCGTGCGCGGCGTGCTGCGCACTGCAGATGCCGTCACACCGATGCCGCACGTCGAGCTCACTCTGGTCGGCTTCACGGCATTGTTCGCCCTGCTCGGTGTCGTCGTCGTCGTGCTGCTGCGCAACCTCGTCCGCAGCAGCCTGCCGAAAGGTCGGAGATGACCCGGAGATGATCGCCGAGGTAACCGCTGCGCTCGCGCTGCGCTGGGTGATCGGGCTCGCGCTCGTCGCTTACGTGCTGACCGGTGGCGCGGACTTCGGCGCTGGCGTCTGGGATCTGCTCGCGCGAGGCCGCCGCGCCGCGAAGGAGCGAGCGCTCATCGCCCACGCGATCGCGCCGATCTGGGAGGCGAACCACATCTGGTTGATCCTCGTCGTCGTCCTCGCGTTCACGGGATTCCCGGTCGCATTCGCCGTCGTCGCGACCGCGCTGCACATCCCGATCGCACTCGCGCTCGTCGGCATCGTGCTGCGCGGTGCCGCGTTCACGTTCCGTGCGTATGGATTGCAGTCGTCGGATCTGCGCGATCGTTGGGGTCGCGTGTTCGCGTGGTCGAGCCTCGTCACGCCGATCTGCCTCGGCCTCGTCGTCGGCGGGATGTCGAGCGGTCACATCGTCGCCGAGGCCGGCGTCGTGCGCTCCGGCTTCGTGGCCGGGTGGACGTCGTCGTTCGCGATGAGCGTCGGCGCGTTCACGCTGCTGTGCATGGTGACGCTCGCCGCGGTGTATCTCACCGTCGATGCCGCCGGCGATGGCGAGCTGCAAGAGGCGTTTCGTCGGCGCGCGATCGCATGCGAGTTCGCGCTCGGTGTGTGCGCGGCGATCGTCGCGTGGCGCGCGTCCGTCGAAGCACCAGCGCTGTTCGATCCGTTGGTATCGGGCCCTGCGGCGATTGCCGTACACGGTGCCGCATTCGTTGCGGCAACGACGACGCTGGTGCTGCTCGCGACGCGTCGCTTCGCGATTGCGCGAGTCACCGCGGCCGCGCAGGTGGCCGCCGTCGTGATCGGCTGGGGCCTCGCCATGGACGACGACCTCGTACACGGCGCGGTTTCCATGCGTGACGCCGGAACCGTGGGTACGGTCGTCGAGCCGGTCCTTTGGGTGCTCGCGGGCGCCTCTTTGCTGCTCGGTCCGGCGCTCGTGTGGCTGATGCGGGTGTTCAAGCACGGCCGCTCGGACGCAGACTGAATCGCGCGGCTGGCCAGCGCCGCGGCCCGAGGACGAGCCTGCGGATTTCCCTGTGGTTGCCCAAGGCCGCGCGCCTGTGAGATCGTTGGCGAACGTGTCGGACGGTAATGCGCGCGATCGGGGCGACGGCAAGCCTGCCGGCCCCGGGGGTTCACCCCCCGCGCCGCCGGGGCCGCTACCGAAAGCACCGCCGCCGCCGCCGGCTGCCGGCGTGCCTCGGGCCGTGTCCCGCGACCCCACGAAGCCGATTGGCGCCGGGGCCCGCGTGCCGCCGGCCGCTCCGGCCGCGGGTGCAGCACCTCGCGTCGCGCCGCCGCCGATCGCCGGACCGAAGGCACCCGCACCGCCACCGATCGCAACGCGCCCCAGCGCGCCTCCGGCCGTCCGCGAGGTCGGCCGACCGTCTCCGATTCCTCGCGATCCGACCAAGCCGATCACGACGACGCGCGTGCCGACGCCGAGCGCTGCCCCGCGGCCCGCGACGACTACGTCGACGCCGCGTCCTGCCGCACCGCCAGCCGCTGCACGTCCACCCGCCGCGAGCGCGACACCGGCTGCCACAGCGAAGACCGAGCGCAGTCGATTCCGTGCGCTGCATCGGATGTGGCGCCATCCACTCGGCGAGGTCAGTGGCGGCACCGATGCATCCACCGGCGCCCGCGTGCAGGTCATGGCGCTCAACGCCGGCACAGTCGCGAACGATGCGTTGCTCGAGGCCGCACGTTCCGCGACGCGCGTCGCTGCGGGCGTGTCGTGTGCGGCGGTCGTCAAGCCGATCGACGTGCAGCGCATGCCCGATGGGCGCATCGCGATCGCGACCGAGGCGCTCGAGGGCACGCCGCTCACGAACGTCTCGCGCAACCAACCGCTGCCGGTCAATCGCACCGTCGCGGTGTTGCGTCAGCTCTGCAAGGCGCTCGCAGCGGTGCACGAGGTCGGCCTCGTCCATCGCGCGCTGACGCTCGGATCGCTCGTGCTGCGCGCGCGCACGGACCGACCCGACACTGTCGCCGTCACCGACTTCGGTATCGGTCCGCTGCTCGACGGCGAGATCGTCGTGCTCAAGGAGGATGCGTCGCAGCAGCCCGTCAGCCCGGAGCGCATATCGGGCGTGCAGCTGGACGAGCGCGAGGATCAGTACCTCATGGGCTGCATCGCGTACTCGCTGCTGACCGGCGGCGCGCCGTTCCGCACCGGTACGCCCGATGCGGTGCGCAGGCGCCATGCGATCGAAGATCCGATGCCGATCGCGGATCGGCTCAAGGGCACGCGCGGAGTTCATCCGGCGCTCGCGACGTGGGTGCATCGCTGCCTCGCGAAGGAGCCCGACGATCGCTTCGAGGACATCTTGCAGTGCGAGGCGTCGCTGTGCCTCGCGCAGATCGAGGCCCACGTGCAGACGCCGTGGGACGATCTGCCGGCGCCCGATGTCGATGCCGCGACTGCGGCGAAGATCACCGCCGGTCTGCGACGTGGCGCTGCGGCAGCGCCGTCGCGTCCGGCGGCCGAGCCCGAGGACGAGCTCACAGTGCTGCGACGTCCGTCGGATCCGTCGCCCGAGGGGCAGACGACGATCGTGCGCACGCATGACGCGGAGCCGGTCGAGATCCCCGACGAGGTCGGCTCGGTGCCGATCAATCTCGCGACGGTCGATCGCGGTGACACCGTCGTCACGCATGCCGACGACACCGTCGCGGGCTCGCTGCCGCAGGCGAACGAGGAGACCGCGATCGGTTGGCTCGATCCGCCGGCACCTTCGACGCCTGCCGAAGACGATCCGCGCGAGCAGACGCGTCGCGCCGCGATTCCCGAGGAGGAGACGACGGTCGGCCCCGCGCCGCGCGACGACACCGTCACGGCGGCTGCACCGACGCCGACACGCACGCGTGCGCCGGAACCCCAGCCGGTGCCACTGCGGCTGCCGGAGCTCGTGCCGGTCTCTTCGGTGCCCGATCTCGACAATGCATGGGAGGCCGACGCTGGCGATCGCACGCAGGTGTCGACGACGCCCGCGAGGCCGTTCCAGCCCGCGACGGTCGTGGACGACGTGTTCGAGCCCGACCCAGAGCCCGCCGATCGCACGTCCGTCGCAGTCCCGGCCGTCGTACGCTTCACGCCTGCGGTAGCAGCGCTGCTGCCCGCGCGTCCGCCGTCGAGCACACCGACGGTGCCCGCAGGTATGGCGATCGATCCGCGGCTTCTGCAGTCGAGCACCTCGACACTGCCGGGCAGCGGCGGTGTTCCGCGCGCTGCGGCACCGCCGATCGAGGACGACGACGGCGATCCGTTCGGCGAGGAGCCGACGATTCCGCCGCCGATGCCCGTCGCCGCTGCGGCGCCGATCGTCGCACCAGCTGTCGTTGCGCCACCGCCCGTCGCTTTACCGCCCGTCGCTTTACCGCCCGTCGCTTTACCGCCCGTCGCTTTACCGCCCGTCGCTTTACCGCCCGTCGCTGCGGCTCCGATCGCCGTCACGCCCGTTGCTGCACCACCCGTTGCTGCACCACCCGTTGCTGCACCACCCGTTGCTGCACCACCCGTTGCTGCACCACCCGTTGCTGCCGTGGCGCCGCCGATCACGAGCACCCCCGTGTTCACCCCACCGCCCCCGACGATGCCCGCGGTGATCCCCGCGCACATCGCCCCGCCGTGGCCGCAAGGGCCGAGCGGTCTCACGGGTCAGTACACGAGCGCGAACGCGAGCTTCTCGCAGAGCGACATGGATGCGTCGATGATCGCGTCGATCGGCGGTGGCAGTCGCACGCTGAAGCTCGCGCTCATCGTGCTCGCCGTCGCGTCCGTCGTCGGCGGTGGCTTCTACTTCTTGCTGCGTCCGGCCGAGCCTCCACCAGCAGCGGTGGCGGTCGCCGAGCCGGCGCCACCGGTGACGCTCGCGAAGGTCACGCCGCCGGTCGACGACATCTCCGCCGACGTCGCCGCGACAGCGAACGATCTCGTCGCTGCAGGTGATCGTGCCGCCGGTGAGGGCCGGGCCAAGGATGCCGAGGCGCTGTACCAGCGCGCGATCGTCCGCGAGCCGAAGCACCTCGGCGCGTTGCTCGGTCTCGGTCGCATGCAGCTCGGCGCCAACGACGTCGAGAAGGCGGCGAGCTACTTCCGTCGTGCCGTCGGTGCGAACCCGAACGACGGTGCCGCTCGCATCGCGCTCGGTGACGCACTGGTGAAGCAGGGCAACGTCGCCGAAGCGAAGAAGCAGTACCGCAAGGCGAAGTCGCTCAGGCACCCCGACGCCGCGGGCCGCCTCGCGAGTCTCTAATCCGCGGGTAGCGTCAGGTCGACGACGATCGGCAGGTGATCGGACGCGAGCTCCGACACCCCGCATGCGACCGGATCGCCCGCCATCGCGAGCCACTGGCCTTGCGGTGGCTCGTCGACACCGTCGTCGCGACACGAGTCGAACACCACGGCGCCCTCGACGAGGGGGCCATCGAGGTAGACATAGTCGAGGCGGATGCCCTCGAAGTCCGCGCTCACGCCCCACGTGCCCATGCGCGGCGAGTCCTCGTGCGTCGGATCGAGCATCGTGACGCCGGCAGCAGCGATCGTCTCGAACGGCTCGTAGACGAGCGGAAACTCGATGTCGTCGCCGAGCTCGTACGACTGTGGCAGGCCGCCGGGGAGCCCATCGAACACGGTGCCGATGCCCGGGTCTTCGGGGTTCTCGTTGAAGTCGCCCATCACGACGATCGGATCGTCACCGTACTGCGCCCGCACGTCGTCGACCGCCTGCCCGAGCCGGATGAACTCGACCTGACGCCGGAAGAAGTCGACATCTTCCTGACCCGACTTCGCGTGCACGGCGATTACGTTCACCGCGCAGCCGTCGTGCACGAGTCGAACGCCGAGGAAGTCGCGCGCGACGTCGGACGCACTCGGATCCGGTGAAAGCTCGTTGCCGTACGAAGCGATGCGCGACATCGGGTGGGGCCCGAGACACGCGTTGTGCAGCTCACCGCCGATGAGGTTCGACGACTCCGCTTGGATCGGCTCGGGCCAGCCGAGCGCCATCGTCAGCGCGCGCAAGGGCCCGGTCTCGTCGTCGCCGACCTCCTCGAAGCAGATGAGGTCGGGGGCGAGGCGCGCGAGGATCGTCCCCAGCGCGTTCCACTGCTCGGTGTCCTCGAAGCCGACCGACTTCACGTTGTACGTGACGATGCGCAGGCTCGTGCCGCCGCACACGAGCGGCTCGGTGGTGCTGCTGTCGGCATCGGTGGTGACCTCGGACATGGTCGCGCTCGACGCGGTCGTCGTCGGATCGCCGCTGTTGCTGGTCGTCGTCGAGGTCGACGCGGTCGTCGTCGGATCCCCGCTGCTCGTCGTCGCGTCGCACAGCGACTGCGGACGATCGCAGCCCTCGCCACCCGGAACGCATGCCCATGCCCCCATCGTCAGGCTCGCGCCGACGAGGATCGACATCTTCATGCTGCGGACCCGGGCCGTCACGGAAGGGCCGATGATGGAACAACCCGCCGTTGCGTGCCACCGCGAAAGTACGGCGCCGGCCGCGTCAGTCGCCGCGCTTGCGGCTGACGGTGTCGATGGTCGTCCCCGCGCGATCGATGAATTCGAACACGATCCCCTGCGCGTCGGCGTAGACCCGCATCGCGCCGTGATCTGCGTTGTAGTGGAACGCGCTGCCGGCGATCGGCTCCCCGACCGCGTAGCGATTCGGGTTCCCGCCGAGCCCGTTGACAAAATAGAGCGTGCCGTCGATCTCGAGCCGCTCGTAGTGGTGGTCGTGGCCGGCGATCACCGCGGTCGCGCCCCACTCGGCGTACGGCCATCGCAGCGCCTCCGACGACCCATGATCACCCGACGAGTAGGGCGGGTGATGCATGATCACGAGCTTCCACGGCCCATCCGCAGCGCGCATCGTCAGCTCGAGCCACTTCGCCTGCGGTGAGTCGGACGTGATGCCAGCTGGCTCGTGCGGATCGCTGTCGACGACGAAGACGTCGACCGGTCCCCACGACACCGTGTAGAAGCGCTCGTTACCGGGCAACACGAAGTAGTCGGTGTGCGGCTTCAGATCGGTCGTGCGCCAGTCGTGATTGCCGAGCGCCGGGAAGAATCGATTGTCCTTCGCGCCGTCGCCGTACTTGCCGGAGTAGGGCGCGATGAAGTCGTGATAGTACTGGCCGATGTTCGCGTCGATCGTCGCTGCGGCGCCGTCGTTGTAGTTGTTGTCGCCGGTCGTCAGGATGAGCTCGGGCGTCCAACCGTGGACGAGCTTCGACACATCGGCGGCCGGCTCACCGGCGAAGCCGAAGTCGCCGATGATCGCGAACGTCACGCTGTCGCCGGTGCGTTCGACGGCGATCTGTTCGTCCGGTGCTGGCTCCGCGGGTGCGGACCCAGCGGGGCAGGCGCCGAGCAGCAGCGCAGCGAGCACGCACGTCGCGATCGAGTCCACCGACGCCAGTTCTAGACCAACGCGCGCAGCGATGCTAGTGACGACGCCGATCCGTGCGCGTCACGATCCACAGCGCTCTTGCGGTTTTGGCGATCGCGCTGGTGGGCAGCACGTCGTGCGACGGCCTGCGTCGCGCGTCGCTGAAGATCATCGATCCGACGGTCCAGAAGAACCCGAGGTGGGAGCGCGAGCATGCGAAGGGCGGCTTCCAGCTCGGGCCTTACACCGTGCTGCGACCCGAGCTGCGCGAGACCGCGGTCGACGAGGACGCGGGGACGCGCACCGATGCGCCGCGCCAGCCCGGCTGGCGCTGGCACGTCGAGCTCACCGTACGCGGGCCCGATCGTGAGTATGTCGCGCGCTGCACCGGCCTGCGCGTGCCGACGATCGTCGCCGACTACGGCGAGATCGCCGATGTGAACAACGACGAGGTCCAGATCGATTGCGACGTGCAAGGCGATCACCACTGGCGGCTGTCCGCGCAGGGCCGGCTCGACCAGAACGTCGGCGGCGAGCTGCGAGCGATCGATGCCGACGGCGCCGCGCCGATGAAGCTCGAGATCCTGCTGTGGGCGGTGCGGCTCAAGCTCGTGCGCCGTCATCTCGCGGCGCCGGTTGTGCAGATGCGCCGCGATCGCACCACCGTCGCGGCGCTGATCATCGATCGTCCGGAGTGGGCATGGGTCGCGGCGGGCGAGTCCGCCGAGATCCGCGGCGTCGCACTGACCGCGCTGCTCGCGGTCGAGGCGTTGCCGCTCGGCTGGAGCGAGTAGCAGTACTCACTACCAGCGATACGTCAGCAGGATCCGTGCGTCCTGCATGACCTGTACGCCGGTCTCGCCGGCCGCCGGCTCGACCCGACGGTCGCGCCAGATCGCCGTCATGAACAGCACGTCGCGCCACAGATACACGTGGGCAGCACCGCGGTACTGCAGCTCCTGGATCTGGCGCCGCAGATCGTAGCCGAGCACCTGCGGTGGCTGCTCGAAGTCCGTCGCGAGGTACTGCCCGAAGTCGGCCGCGAGCATCAGCCGCTTCGAGATCGCGAGCACGCCGAGCTGCACGTTGTAGGCGGTCTGCCAGTTCTTGAAGACGAGCTCGCGCTTGGTGTAGTTCTCGGCCGAGAACTGCAGCCGCCGCCAGCGCACGATGAACTGCACGTTGCCCGCCGGGTACTTCTCCTGCGATCGCTGGTCGTACTTCGCACCGACCGCGAGCGCGACCGCGAGCGGCGACGGCGTGTAGATGAACGGCGTGTCCCAGCGGTTGTAGTAGCCGACGAAGTTCATCCAGAACTGGCCGCCGACGGAGAACGTGTAGTTGTTGTTGTTGTCGGGGAAGAAGGTGCCGCCGATGTTGCCGGCGAAGCGACCGCTGCCGCCGCCGAGGAACGTGCGGTAGAGGTACTTGCCCTTCTTGTCGATCGGTCCACCGAACTCGACGGCCGCGCCGTTGCCCTGCTCGAACGCGTTGTAAACGTAGAACGCCGGGTCGGCGAGCATGCGCTTGTGCACCGAGCGCACGAGCTCGAGCGACAGGCCGCCACCACCGCTGTTGACGTTGAGGTAGTGGCCCTTCTTGCCGAGCGGCACCTGGAAAAACGCGAAGACGACGCGCGGCGTCTTCTCCATGCGCGCCGAGATCAGGAAGAACGAGTTCTGGATGAACGGCATCTCGCCGAGCGCCCGGAGCTGCAGCACGTCGAATGAAGTGTCCGACTTCTTCTCCTGCACGTCGTAGCTCTGCGCGACGCGGGCGACCACGGACAGGCGGAAGTTGTTGCTCGGCTGGCAGACCGTGACCTCGGACGACAGCTTGCAGCCGAGGTCGTCGCAGTCTGCGCGACCGTCGTTGTCGTTGTCGACGCCGTCGGCGCACACGATGTTGTCGCGCTCGCCGTCGTTGTCGCCGTTCTTGCCGATGAGGTCGGCCTCGGTCTGGCCCTCGCCCGGCACGATGTCACCACCGGTGCCACCGCCACCCGCCGCACCCTTGGCATCCCACGAGCCCTTGCACGCCTCGGTGCTGCCGCAATCGAAGTCGTCGCAGTCGACGTAGCCGTCGTCGTCGTTGTCGACCCAGTCGTGGCACGTCGTCTCGTTGTTCTCCGAGCCGCCCTTTTTGCACGCCTTGTCCTCACGGCAGTCGTCGTCGCCGCAGTCGTAGACGGTGTCGCCGTCGTCGTCCTTGCCGTCGCCGCAGTTGGTCTCGGTCGCCTCGGACGCGGGCGCCGAGTCGGCTGGCCTGCTCACGGGATCGCCCGGAAGCTCGGGCACCTCCGGTGACCACGCGGCGTGCGCGTGCATCGGCACGAGCCACATCGACAACAGTGCCATCAGGAACGAACAGGCCAGGGATACGCGCTTCACGGTTGGCAAACCTTCGGAGTCGGGCACTCGGTCACGAGCGGGTTGTGGCTGCAATCCCAGTCGTCGCAGTCGACGAAGCCATCGCCGTCGTTGTCCATGTCGTCGGTGCACTTGGCGTTCGCGAGCTCGGTGGTCGCCCCGATGCTCTCCTGGCACACCTGCAGGACGAGCGGATTGTCGCTCGTGCGGCACGAGAAGTCGGCGCAGTCGGTGAAGCTGTTCGCATCGTTGTCGATGCCGTCGCTGCACGCCTCGGGCGTGATCTCGAGGATGTCCTCGCAGTGCTCGATCACGTCTTGATCGAGCGACTGTGAGCACGAGAAGTCGAGGCAGTCGACAAAGCCGTTGTTGTCGTCGTCCTCGCCGTTGCTGCACGCGTCGAGCGAGGTCTCCATCGGCATGTCCGCGCAGAGTTCGGCGACCGCGGGGTCGTCGGACATCGAGCACGAGAAGTCGAAGCAGTCGATGAAGCCGTTGCCGTCGTCGTCGTTGCCGTTGGTGCACGCCTCGAGCGTGTCCTCGGACGGCACGTTCGCGCAGTACGCGAGGACCTCGGGGTCCATCGACATCGAGCACGAGAAGTCCATGCAGTCGGTGAACGTGTTGCCGTCGTTGTCGGTGCCGTCGCTGCACGCGTCGAGACTCGTCTCCGGCCCCATCTGTGCGAGACACGCCGGAAGCAGGCTGCAATCGCTGTCGTCGCAGTCGGCGTCACCATCGTTGTCGTTGTCCAGCTCGTCGCTGCAGGTCGCGTCGGTCCGCTCGTCGCAAACCGTGACGAAGATGCCGTTGCGGCAGCCGAAGTCCTCGCAGTCGGCAAAGCCGTTCTGATCGTTGTCGAGGGCGTCGGCGCAGGTCTCGTCGGTGTTCTCGCGGATGCAGCAGGTCTCGGGAATGTCGCGGCACACCGGGTCGCCGCAGTCGAACTGGCCGTCGTCGTCGTTGTCGACGAAGTCGTGGCACGTGAACAGATCGGCCTCGTCGTCCTCGCTGGGGACCTCGGGCACGATCTCGCCACACAACGTCGACTCGACGAGACAGTCGGGATCCGCGCAATCGATGAGCAGGTCGCCGTCGTTGTCGAGGTCGTCCGCGCACGCCTGGTCGTTGTTCTCGTAGCCGATGATCGGCAGCAGCGGATCCTGATAGCAGGATCCGACGAGCGGCAGCGCGAGCCAGAGCGCTGCGTTGCGCACGCGTGCGCTCAGCGAAGACACGCGGCTCGACCTCCGCCATAGCGCCGTTCGAACGGCACGTGGACCATGCACGAGCCGGAGCGACGATTCTGGCTGCCGAACGCGCCGGCATCTGCCTTGCCCTGCAGGTAGGCCTCGAAGTCGAGGCGCTTGTCCTGGGCGATCGCGCGGCTGGTGTAACGCCACTTCGCGAAGTCTTCGACGGCCTCGCGCAGCTCGACGCGCGACAGCTTGCCGACGATATTCGCGACCTTCGGATCGTTCGCCACCGTCTCGGTGACCTCGTCGATCCTCGCGTCGTCGACGCTGTAGACCATGTGACAGATCTTCGCGCACTCGACGTAGCGGTCGGTGTGCTTCCACTTCACCGAGTGGCCGTCGACCGACGAGACCAGGCGGTTGTACGTGCCTTCACCGGTCGTGTCCTCTTCGACCGAGTGCAGCGACGTGAGCACGAAGGGCGGCACGCCGTGCGCCCAGATGCCGCGACGCTCGCGTTGAGCCTCGCGCTGCGCCTCGACGAGCTCCGGCTTGCCGGGCTCGTCGTCGATCGTCATCACGTGCGCGAGGCCGTTGCGGATCAATGACTCGGCGAGATCGGGACACCAGGTCAACATGCGACCGTAGGTGTCGGTCTTGCCGTCGCTCGTGCACGTCCAGACGCCCTGGCGACCGTGGTACATCGCCATCTTCGCGAGGACGTACATCTCCTTGACCGTCCACGTGCCCCACACGTGCACGGGCCCGTGCGACTCGAGCGTGTTGAAGCCAGCGAGCCGCGCTTGCGCGCCGCTGTACGTGCCGGACAGCACGCGAAAGCTGTCGCCGTCGTTGAACGAGACCGGCACGGCATCGCCGTTGAGCACGACGCGTGTGCGGGCAGGGGCTGCGCTGGCGAGCGTCGAGACGAGCAGCATCGGCAGCGCGAACGCGAGCCATGCGAACAGACGAATCGCCGCGGACGGCGCCGAGATGAACGACTTGGGTTTCCCGCGCATGGCGATCCTGTTCGCCCGCGGTGCGGGCGCGCCTTCTTAGCCCGATCAACCGCCCACGGGCAAGGTCGGGATGAGGAACAGCGCAGCGTCGCTCTCGGCCGGATCCTGGCTGTCCGTGACCTCCGCGTAAAAGAAGAAGCCGGTGAGCGAGATCGGTGACAGCGGGATGTCGAGCGTGATGACCTGATCGTTGCTCGTGACGGCCCCGGTGAGCGTGCCGTCCGAGTCGAGCGTGAGGCCGTCGGGTACGCCCGCTTCGGTGACGAGGAACGCGATCGCGTCGGGCACCGGTTGCTCGGTCCACGTGTACGGCACCAGCCCGCCGGTCGCGTCGAGCTGCGCGGCGTACGGTATGGGCACGCCGGGGATGATCGCGATGAGCGGGAGCGTGATGATCTTGAACGCGAGGAGATCGATTTCATCCTGCCCGATGATCTCGAGCGGGCGCAGCTCGACGTCGAGGTTGAAGTCGAGCTCGTCCCAGCCCGGCGGATCCGCGGTGTCGACGACGCGGATGCGGAAGTCGAACGCGCCGGCCTCGGTCGGCACGCCGCCGAGCACACCGGCGCCGTCGATGAACACGCCCGCCGGTGGTGCGCCGCCGACGAAGAACCATCCGTAGGGGGCGATGCCGCCCTGCGCGACGAGGGGCTTGGTGAACGGTAGGCCTTCGTCGACGGCGCCGAGATCGGGTGGCGTCAGGATCGTGAGCGGCTCGGAGTGGATCGCGAGCGCGAGCTTGCGCGACGCGGTTGCGCCGGTGGAATCCTCGACGAGGACGTCGAGCACGAAATCACCGGCCGCTTCCGGCGTGCCTTCGAGCGTACCGGCGGGATCGAGCTCGAGGCCGGGCGGGGGATCGTCGTCGGTCGACCACGTGTACTCGCCGACGCCGCCATCGGCCTCGAGCTGCGCGAGGTATGGCGTGCCGACCTGCCCCGGCTCGAGGATCTCGGTATCGATCTGCACGGCGGACGGTGCGATGCACTCGCCGTCCTCGCAGCTCTCGTCGCTGCCGCACGGCTCGAGAAACCATCCCTCGCCGAGGTCGTTGCACACGCGCACGTCGTTGCCTTCGCACGTGCGCGTGCGCGGCGTGCAGACCTGCGGTGCGTCGGTCGTGCTCGTGTCGACGGCGTCGGTGGAGCTGCCGGTGTCGGAGGTGCCGAGGATCTCGCCGGTGTCGTCGGCGCACGCGGCGAGGGCGAATACGAGCCAGAGGTTCCGACAAAGCGAGCGCATCGGGTCGGAGGATACACCGGCAGCTACGCCGACTCGCGGTCTCCGAGCAGGTGCCGGAGGCGTGCGTGCAGCACCGCGATGCTGAACGGCTTCGCCAAGAGCTCGATGCGCGGATCGAGCACGCCGTGGTGGACGATCGCGTCCGCCGTGTAGCCCGACACGAACAGCACCCGCAGGTCCGGCTTGTGGGCGCGCATTCGTTCCGCGAGCTCGCGGCCGCTCATGTGCGGCATCACGACGTCGGTGAGCAGCAGATCGATCACGCCGTCGTGCGCGTCCGCGAGCGCGAGCGCCTCGGGGCCGCTGCACGCCTCGAGCACCGTGTAGCCGAGCCGGCGAAGGCGGCGGACTGTCACGCGGCGGACGATCGGGTCGTCCTCGACGACCAGGAGCGTCTCGCTGCCGCGAGCCTCGTGCGTCGGCTCCGGTCTCGGCTCCGGATCCGCAGGTGCGTCGACGCGCGGCAGGTAGATCCGAAACGTCGTGCCGTGGCCGAGCTCGCTGTACGCGTGGATGTAGCCGCCGGCCTGACGCACGATGCCGTAGCACGTCGCGAGCCCGAGGCCGGTGCCGTCGTACGCGCTTTTGGTCGTGAAGAACGGCTCGAAGATGTTCGGCAGATCTAGGGGATCGATGCCCGCGCCGGTGTCGGACACCGCGAGCATCACGTAGCGACCCGGCACGATCTCGGTGTGCGTCGTCGCGTACGGCTCGTCGAGCTCGACGTCGAGGATCTCGAGCGTGAGTCGCCCGCCGGTCGGCATCGCATCACGAGCATTGCCGGCGAGGTTCACGAGCACGCGCTCGATCTGGTGCGGATCGACGCGCACGCGGCCTTCGGCGTCGCACACGGCCGCGAGCTCGATGTCCTCGCCGAGCACGCGCCGCAGCAAGCGCTCGATGTCGCGGACGAGGCCCGACAGCGCCATCACCCGCGGCTCGATGATCTGTCGGCGCGCGAACGCCAGGAGCTGCGCGGTCAGTGTCGCGCCGCGCTCGGCACATGCGCGGATGTCCGCGAGCTCGGCGATCGCGGGTGAGTCGGGCGGCAGGGACGCGCGCGCCAGA
>Ga0163144_10002630_pt1 | contig 41182 bp, 49 predicted proteins | sample OliLak19BULKMAT1_FD_123175 | JGI IMG/M metagenome (GOLD analysis project Ga0163144, IMG submission 123175) | Freshwater microbial mat bacterial communities from Lake Vanda, McMurdo Dry Valleys, Antarctica - Oligotrophic Lake LV.19.BULKMAT1 | ecosystem: Environmental > Aquatic > Freshwater >...
ACCGTGAATTACTATTTCACCCTGCCCTACCATGCCCTGAAACTTGGTACGGTGACCGACACGCTGAATATGGCGATCTTCCTGTCCGCCGCCATATTGATTTCGCTGTTTACCAGCCAGACGCGCGGCTATGCGGAAAATGCCACCAAGCGTGAACTCAGCACGCAGTTGCTGTTTACCCTGTATCGCATTGCCTCCACCTCATCATCGCGCAAACAGGCTATTGAAAAACTGCAACGCAAGCTGGAGCGCATGCTGGATGTGGATGTCGCTTTCTTCATGCCCCCCATTCTGAATCCTGACCGTATCGAAGCCGTCGCTCCCGAAGGATTGCAGTTGAATGAGGCGGACGTGAAGGCGCTGGACGTATGCTGGCGCGATAGCAAAACGACCGGTATCGCCTCTCCCTATAACCCCAATACGGCCTGGCGTTTTGAACCGATGATTTCTGCCACCGGGGAAATTGGCGTGATTGGGATACGCCCGCGCAAGCACACGCGTATGGATGCGTGGTTCGGGCGGATGCTTACGGCCATCGCCGATCAGACGGCCAATATACTGGAGCATATCGAGATGGGGCGCTCCATGGAGGCCATCCGTATCCGCGAGGAGAGAGAAAAATTGCGCTCCATGCTGCTCTCCTCCGTTTCGCACGACCTTAAAACGCCGCTGGCCGGTATTATCGGCGCGCTGAGTGTGCATCAGAGTCTTGGCAACCGGTTGGATGCCGCGAAACGAAACGAACTGCTTGAAGCATCGCTGGAAGAAGCGCAACGGCTGGATAGCTTTATTACCAATATTCTCGACATGACCAAGCTGGAAAGCGGGAACATTAAATTCAAGCAGGAATGGCATAGCGCGCAGACCATGGTGGAAAGCGTACGCAAGCGTCTGGGGCATCGCTTAAAGCATAACAAGCTGATTGTGCATCCCATCCCGTCCAATCTCGATGTGTTCATGGATGTGACGATGACAGAGCAGGTATTGCAGAATATTATCGACAACGCCTGCAAATACACGCCTGAAGGTTCAAAAATCGAAATATCCTGCACTACCGATGCCGAACAAGGATTTATCTGCACGGTGCGCGATCACGGCATGGGCCTGCCGCCGGAAAAAATAGATCAGGCCTTTGATAAATACGCGCGCCTCCAGAAACAGGATTCCCAAGTAGCGGGTACCGGCCTTGGACTCGCGATTTCCAAAATGGTGATCGAAGCGCAAAAAGGGTGGATTACGGCAGGAAATCATCCGGACGGTGGTGCCGTATTTGCATTCTGCCTGCCGCAATGGCGTTGCCTGAGCATGATCGTTCCAGAGGAGAAGTCTATATGCCGCTTGTAAACAAACACATCGTCGCCATCGATGATACGCACTCCATCCTTAATTTCCTGCGCATTTCGCTGGAGGCATTGGGTGCACGGTTTCAGGGTGCCGCCACGGCATCCGGAGGGCTGGCATTATGCGAATCCGACCGGCCCGACCTGATCGTGCTCGATCTCGGCCTGCCTGATAAAGAAGGGCTGGATATCCTGCCGCGGCTCAAGCGTATCGATAAGAACGGGAACATCCCTATCATTGTACTCACGGTGAGGAATACGTCGCAAGACCGCGATCTCGCAGCGGCGCTCGGAGCAAGCGCCTATGTCACCAAGCCTTTTGTCATGGACGATCTTATTGAAATCATCCATCAAAAACTCGACATTAAGCCCCAGCCTTACCTTAGTCTGGTGGATACGGACATCGTGCCCTAATGGACGTGTTCCATGCGGTAGCCGATGCCCGGCTCGGTGATGATATAAGTCGGTTTCTGCGCATCGGTTTCGATTTTGTCCCTAAGCTGGCTCACATATACCCGTAAATATTGCATGTTGTCAGTGTGCGCATTTCCCCAGACATCTTTGAGGATTTGCTTGTGGGTAAGCATCTTGCCGCGATTAACGATAAAATAGCGCAGCAAATCATATTCCTTGGGCGTGAAGGAGTGTTTCTCATTGTTGATGAACACCTCATGCCGCACCAGATCCATGCGGATAACGCCATTGGTCAGTTCCGGTTCCCCTGCTTCAATATTCGCGGCCTTACGCAGATTGGCAAGGATACGGACAAGGAGAATATCCGGATTAAAGGGTTTGGTGACGTAGTCGTCTGCACCGAGGCCCAGCGCCGTGATTACTTCATCATCCTGGCTGCGAACGGAGCATACGATAATGGGCAGCTGCGACCATTCCCGTATCGCAGTAATCACTTCCTTGCCGTCAATGTCGGGTAAACCAAGATCCAGTAATACCAGATCGGGCCGGACAGAGCTGGCCAGGCGTATGCCTTCCCGCCCGTTATCGCATTCAACCACCTTGTAATTCGCACTTTCCAGCGCGATGCCGAACACTTTGCGGATGGGCTTTTCATCTTCAATAATCAGAATGGTATTTTTTTTGTTGACCATAAATTCCCCCGCGTTAATGCGCTGATATAAAACAATACTTATGAGTTACTTATGTGTTAGCCAAGCGAGCCACATAGCAATTTTAGCCTAAACAAGGTTACAGTAAAAAAATAAAGAAATTCATACAAACAGACGAAGATACAGAGAAATATATGGCATATCAGGCAACACTGACAAGAAATATGATGTATGAGCTTGTGGTGGCGCAACGGACACCTGCCAACACTAATACGCAGAAGGTTTCCTGCGATTGGCGTATGTTGCGTGCGCAGCTTCTGGAGCAATGGGACGAATTATCCGAATTTGAACTGGAAGCAACCGGACGTGACAGGCGCCGCATCGCTGCGCTGATCCAACGTAAATACGGCATTTCAACCGATATGGCTGAAACTTATCTCTATAATTTTGAGCGGACGCTGCCTTTGCTGGGATGTGCGTAACGCAGACAAATTACTCCTCCCCTTACTGAATCACCCCCGACTGGAGAGCTACTCCCTCCGGTTTTCAACTTAAAGCCGCTTCTTTCTCCTACGGAAGCGGCTTTTTTTTGCGTCCGTTTTCGTCGAAACCACCCATGGAAACGAGGGAATGCGTCGCCAGCATGGTCATCACCGGCAGACTCCAGAACAGGTCACGGTATTCGCCGGCATGGCAGGTAAGAAAATAGGCGCCGGCATTCGGCAGCAGCATCCATAATGCTGATCGCAGGAACAAAGGCTTTTCCCACCAGCGGTAGGTCAGGAGAATCACGATCATGATCAGGCCGATAAGATCCATGTAGCTGTTGTAGGTAAACAGATAGAGGAAATTTTCTCTCCAGGTAAAAATATAGCCGCTATCGCCGAACGCGGCAGGAAGGTCGGCATAATAGAGCGTCAGCGCGGTTTTAACGGCGGCGTATATGGCTATCTGCAACAGGCCCCGGGCAATATAGATTTTTCTGGGCAGGCGGGGAAAATAAAACACGAAGTAAAAAAAGATGGCGAATAACGTCGTTTCTTTGTTGTAGGTGCCGATGGCAAAACACACAAAATACAGATTCCAGCGCTCTTTAAACAGCAGGTACAGCAGCGCGAAAGAAAAAAACAATTCCGCGTAATCGTAAGTATAGGCATAGCCCATGGTTAATATGCCGATAATCAAGAGCAGCAGAATCGGAGCAACCAGCGCGTAGGCGCGAGAATCGGGCAACATAGCCCTGGTCGTTTTATAGGTTACCCAGATAAGCGCTACCAACGTCAGATACACCACGAACATCAGCTCCGCGGTCTTGAAAATTGCCGATACCGAAAGCGCCTGTGTCGTATGCCCGGCAATCCTTCGACTTATCAGGGCTTTCGACAACTCAGCCTGGCTGGCGCTGACCAGATACGGCGTGGCCCACTCCCTGACAAAATCAGGGATAATCCAATGGAGCATATCGGCGAGCGTCACCACAAGCGGGCGGTATGCTATCGGACGATACCCATGTCCGATCCAGTCCCCACCAAATTCATTGGTAACGCAGAAAATGGTGATGACGTATAACGACAGCACCGCATATATCAGAATAAATATCGGGAAGATCCAACGCTCGATGGACATATATGATATCGCTCCCGACTGTCCCTGCATCCAGATACCTTTTACTTTATCTATTTGTCTTGGAGACATAATAAGCAGATTACCCGTATGAGTTCAAGTTTTACACTGACTGATACGCAGTGCGTTTACACAATTACACAATTATAAATTGTGTTTTTTATTAATTGACATTAATTGAAAGTGTTATAATTTACTAACCATTAAACGTGCTGATTTAACCAAATTGCGGGCACGGTAAACAAACGGCTAAAGCGGCATGTAAATCGTTACAGCATCCGCGGTGACGATTTTTTTATGTCCCCTCAGCCCGCGCCCGCACCGGCACAACGTGAATGAATACGGGAGACCTGGTATGGCCGACACTGCAAAAAAAATGCTACTGGTTGCCGATTACGGCAAAGACGATCTCGCCTTCAAGGAAGTGGAGCAGCGTCTTTACAGGCTGGCGCAGGAAGCCCGTGAAAAAATTACGATCGATATCGTATCGGTAGAGGCGTTCAACACGGCGCAGACGGCAGCCGTCGTCGCACAGGCCGCCGAGTCGGGCCGCTACGACATCGTGTACCACAACACCGCCCCGCGCAAAGACGTCAAGAAAGCGCGCCATAATAATGATGGCGAAGGCATTATCTACGCGAAGTATAAGACAAATGGCAAAGAAACCCTCATCGTCGGTGTCAATTCCGGCAATGAAGAAACGGTCAACACATCGGCGTTGCTTCCGCTAGAGCGCATTCCCGAAGGCGTGTTCGAAATCAACAGTGCTACCAAGGGCAGCCAGTTCCGCTCGCGCGACGTGTTCCCGCCGCATGTGATCGCCGCCCTCACCGGAAAAATTGAACTCAAAGGCCCGGCCAGCATACCGGTTCCCACGGACGATGCGCTGGTGCTCAAAGCCAATGACGAGGCAAAAGAGCTTCTGGCCGCTGCCTATGATCACCAGCTGGTACGGCATGGCGACGTCACCAAAGGCTATATTACGGTGGTCGCACAGAAGGACAACGCGGAAGCATTGGTGAAAGATGTCGCCGGGCACCACCATCCCGAAGCGGAAGTGGATATGCTGCCGCTGAAAGCCACCAAGAACCAATGGATCGAAGCAGGTTTTGCCGCCACGCAGCTTGCGCTCAACAGCGACGATCCGCACAGGCGCACCATTGTGATATTGCCCGGCAGAAATGAAACACTGGCCAGCGTGCCTAAACTACATAATGCCGTCCTCGATAACGGCGCCATCATCGTCACCAGCGATCTGCGCGCCCTCACCTTCGCGCGCGGTCGCATAGACGAAGGCAAGTCATCCTTCAAACTGAGTGAACTCGATGCCGTGGCCGAACTGCCTGCCGAGATCACTCCGGCCTATACGGACGGTTACGGCAACGTCAAACTGGCCCTCACCCATAATGCGCTGGTCGATAAGCTCGGCTACAACGAAAAGCCCATCCGCGCAGGCGAACGCGGCGTGGCCGCGGTGCGCATCAATAACGTAGAAGTCGAAGCCTATGTCGGAAACCCGAAAGCCAATGGCAGCTTCGCCGTGCATGACGGTGAATTCGCACTCTCCAGCGGCAGCTCAGGCTGGGCCGCCCTTCCCGGCGATACGAATAAATCATTCTTCGCAGAAATATTCCTGCGCGGCGGCAATGCATCAAAGGAACTGAAATTCCCGCAGCCCGGCGAAGGCATCAGCATCCAGCGCAAGACCAATCAGTCTGTTAGCCCGGAAACCCAGATCGGGGGCGGCGAAGAAGTCGAGGCACAATTCCCTCCCGCCAGCCTAACCAAAGGAGTCCGCCCATGACCCAGATGCACGCCAGAATCCCGGAAGCCCCCTTTGCCACTACCGCGCATGGCGGAACGCTGGGTGATCGCATCGTCCTCATCCACGCCAATGATTATAGCGGTTTCCGCGCTTATTATTTTCTGCTCGCGCATCCGCTGCGCTTCACGCAGTTGCAGAAAATAATCATGAGCGGCGCATCGTTCGACCTTGAATCCTACGGCGAAATCATTGCCAAAGGCTATGGCGACGCCCCCGAACATGTGCGCGCCGACATCCGCAAGCGCTACGGCTGGAAAGGCTGAGCTCAGATTTTAAAGAAGCGCATTTCCAAAGAAACGCGCGTGGCGTTGGCCTGAAAGTTTGCGCCCGCGCCGTGTATCAGGTACGGTGAAAAAATCATACCCTCATTCGCTGCGGGATTGGGGCGGGTCATGCGTATCACCCCGCCGTCCGGCCCGCTGACAATCGCAGGAACGGAGAACGGCACGCCGTTTACAATCGCCGTGCCCTCTGTGCGCTTTATCTGCGATTCCTTCCAGCGATGACTCCCCGGCACCAGAGGCAGCGAGGACTCGGCGGTGCTGCCCGCCAGCGGAATATAGGCATTCACGCCGCTGCGCAGCCGTTCGATATAATTATCGCGGTGGGGCGGATTATTGTCAGGCTTGCCGGGACGGACCAGGCGGATGCAGAACATGCGCTTGTCCACCACGCGGTGATAGGCATGCACCGGTGTGCGTAAAGCTTCGGACGCCCAGCCCTCAATTAACTTCATATCAATCGGCAGTTCGGATGCATCACGACACAAAGCGTGCTGGCGGACGCAGGCATAATGCTGCTCTTCCGTGCTGACGTAACGGTGGTAATTGACCAGCGTAAAATCCGGCGCCGCTTTGCCGGTTACTTCTTCCACCTTACGGCGCACAATATCCGTCACTCCCGCAAGCAAAGTCGCACGCAAGGCCGGCGTCAGAAACGTATGGATACCGTAGCCCTGCTCGGCCCACTCAGCATCCCTGATCAGATTATCGTCAATGCGCAGTGCCACCACATCGTCGCCGACCACCATCTCACCTTCCACATCGTAAGGAAGGGAGATACCGTCAATCATCACTTCCGTGTGCATCATGCCGCCCGCGCTTCCGAGTACACCCGTTCGCTTAATACCAGCTCCGCCGCCGCTAGATTGGCATCGAGCTGTGCCAGCGAGGTCACGCCGGTCATGGCGCAACTGACGCCGGGATTATTCAGGCACCATGCCAGCGCCAGCGACGAAAGCGTCACGCCGTGCTGCTCGGAAATGTCTTTCAGTTTACGCACGCGCGCGCTGTTTTCAGTACCCAGATAATGCTGCATGGTGTGCGGAAGCCCCTGCCCTACGCGGCTTTCCGGTGGTATGCCATCGAGATATTTTCCGGTCAGCGCGCCCTGCGCCAATGGCGAATAGGAGACAAACCCCACGCCGTTGGCGCGGCAATAATCGATCATGATTTCTTCCTCGCGCCATAACAGGTTATACGGCGACTGCACCATCATCGGCCGGTAGCCTTCCGCCGCCAGCGTCCGCGCTTCGCGCAACTGCTCTGCCGTCCAGCGGCTTACGCCCCAATACAGTATTTTCCCGGCGCGGATTAAATCCTCGAACGTGCGCACCGTTTCCACCAGCGGCGTATCCTGATCGAAGCGATGGCACAGATAGATATCAATGTGATCGGTATTCAGGTTACGCAAAGAGCGCTGCACCGACTCGACGATATGCTTGCGCGTCAGGCCGCGGTTGGTGGGAGCCTGAGAGCGCGGCTGAAAACATTTGCTGGTCAGCAGGAAATCGGAGCGGTCGCAGCCCTTCAGCGCGCGCCCGAGCACGCATTCCGCCTCACCGTCGGCATAGACATCGGCTGTGTCGAAATGATTGATGCCCTTATCAAGGGCCTGCCTGATACAGCCTATGACCTCGGCCTCGCGCCCGGCGGCGGAATCGAAAGTCAGCCAGCTTCCCAACCCTATGATACTGGTTTTCAGCCCGGTTTTTCCCAGCTCGCGATACTGCATGACAGGTACCTAACTGATATAGCGGCGCTTGACGCGCAGCATGAATACGCTGACGCCAAAGAACACCATGCCGAGAATCACCAGCGATAGCGGCCAGCCGACGGAATCGACAAAATGTTCGCTGGTGAAATAGCCGATATAGCCAAGCATGGCAAAGGTGCTGGCGATCAGCAGCGCCGTCGAACGCACGAAGGTGCTGATATAGATGAGTCCGCAGACTGCGCCCAGATAGAGTATTTCCAGCGCGCTATGCTTGACCAGTTCAAACAACCCGAAGCAGAATAAAAACGCGCCCGCCAGATCGCCCAGCGCCGATAGCACCGCATGCTTGGTCGGGCGGATGGCATGGGCAATGGCAATCATCGACACGCCGAATCCGATGGCGGTCAGTTTTTCGTTGGCATCGAGCAGGTCGAGGCATACGGCCACGAAGCTGTAGCCGAAGAATAAGGTGCCGAATAATAATATAGTGATGCGATGTTTCAGGAATGCCGTACCCTGCTGTACCAGCATCACGCCCATGACGAACAGGATGGCGTAGCGCTCATCGTTACCACGTGGCATCAACTCATCAAGTGCGACAAACCAGCCGGCGGTCTGCAAAAATGCGGAGATCAGCAGCAGCGGCTTGACCGTGCGCACGTATAATTCCTTACGCAGCGCCAGCATGATCAGCGCATGCATCACCAGACCGATGCCGAGCGTGGCGATAATGCGCATGGTGCTATTCATATCGCCCCAGAACATGCTGACATAGACGCCGATGCCCGAAAATACGAAAATGCCGCCCAGCGTCGAGAACAGGCGCGCCGCCACATCGCCGAGGCCGGATTTACCGCTGACGCCGCCGCTGCCGTCACGTTTTACCGACTCCATCGCCTGCGCGAGATCGGGAAAGGAAAAATCATGCCGCACCATCTGCTCGGCAATGGCAGCAAGCGCTTTGGTTCTTTCATCTTGCGCTATGTCGTTAGCGGTCATGGAACGATCCACCCCAAAAACTTAGCGTTGGCATGGTAATAATTGCCTTCGGGATTCGGTATCCTGACCTGATGCCCGTTCTTGGAAAGGGTGGCGGTATGGCGGTAGCGCGACGAATAGAAAAATAAGCCCATCATGTGCGAGCTGTTATCGTAACCGCTGCTGAAGGCATAGCCGTCCGGGGCGACGCTGGAGTTATCAATCTTCAGCCCTTCCACCGCAGGTACGGCCACGGGTGTCACTTTTTCATGTTCAGGCGCGACGTACGGGCGGTTATAGGGCTTGATCGGCGTGAGGTCGGGCGGAATCTCAATCGGTATTTCCTGCACGCCGCCGGTAGAAGCGGAATAGCGGTACAGCTTGGGCCAGCCATGGCCGAAATTCTCGCCGATAAAACGGAATGTCAGTTGTTTGTCGCGCACATCCGCGCGCAGGGTATTGGTGCCGTATTCATTATAGTTGGTGATAAACAGCAGGTCATGTTTCGGCGGATCGACAAACATCTTCGGCAGCCATGCCGCCAGCATGAAGAATACAATCAGCAGCACCGGCATCCCTACCCCGAGAGCCAGCGCGCCGTTTTGTTTGAGCCAGTGCATCATGCCGCTTCGAACTCGAGCAGGTATTGTTTAATAGGCAAGCCGCCGCCAAACCCGGTTAAATTTCCCGATGCGCCGATAACGCGGTGGCACGGTACGACGATAGGCAGCGGGTTGCGGCCATTGGCCATGCCGACGGCGCGCGCCTTGTTGGCGTCGCCCATGCGCTTGGCCTGTTCACCGTAAGAGATGGTTTTTCCATAGGGAATCCTGTTCAGTTCGCGCCATACCTTCTGCTGAAAAACCGTGCCGCGCACATCCAGCTTCAGCGCAAAGTCCTTGCGCTTGCCCTCGAAATATTCCTTCAGTTGTTTTTCCGCCTGCACCAGCACCGGATGATCGTCAGCCTGCTCCAGCCCGCCCTCGAAGGTGACGCGGTTATTGCGCCCGCCATGAAACAGCACGGCGCACAGCCCCTTATCGGACGCCATCAGCCGCAGCGACCCGATGGGCGACGCAATAGTTTTATAATATAATGTCTGTGGCAGCATGGGAACCTCCTCACCGTTTCCTTATTATATAGCGCATTGCGCGGCAGGCTCAAGGGTTCCGTCATAAAAAAGGCTGGCATAAAAAAAGGCTGGCGTTCGCGCCAGCCTTTTCCCCCTGTTATTCCGTAGGTCTATTTGGCGTATATCTGATCGAAAGTTCCGCCGTCGTCAAAATGTTTTTTCTGGGCCTCTTTCCATCCTCCCAGATCGGTAATAGTCACCGTATTGATTTTGGGAAACTGTGCCGCATATTTGCTGGCCACCGCTTCCTCGCTGGGACGGTAATAATATTTAGCCGCCAGTTCCTGCGCTTCCGGGCTGTACAGATACTCCAGATAGGCTTGGGCTACTTCGAGCTTACCCTTGCGGCTCGCATACTTTTCCACCACGGCGACCGGCGGTTCGGCCAGAATGCTGAGTGAGGGCTGTATGATTTCAAATTGCCCCTTGCCGGTTTCATTCTGAGCAAGGAACGCTTCATTTTCCCATGAAATCAGCACGTCACCGATACCGCGCTGCACGAAAGTCGTCGTAGAGCCGCGCGCACCAGCATCGAGTACCGGCACGTTTTTGAGCAGCCTGCCGATGAATTCCTTGATTTTTTCTTCATCCCCGCCGAATTTATTCTTGGCATAGGCCCATGCCGCCAGATAGTTCCAGCGCGCACCGCCCGATGTTTTCGGATTCGGCGTAATGACCTGCACATCCGCTTTTACAAGATCGTCCCAGTCCTTAATATTTTTAGGATTGCCCTTTTTGACGAGGAATACGATGGTCGAAGTATAGGGCGAGCTGTTATGCGGAAGCTTGCTTTGCCAGTCGGCAGGAAGCAACTTTCCCTTCTCCGCAATGGCGTCAATATCGTGGGCCAGCGCCAGCGTCACCACGTCGGCCTTCAGCCCGTCGATCACCGAACGCGCCTGCTTGCCGGAACCGCCATGCGACTGCGCCACCGTAACATCCTGACCGTTCTTGGCTTTCCAATGGGCTATAAATTTCTTGTTGAATTCATCGTAAAATTCGCGCGTCGGGTCATACGACACGTTGAGAAGTTCCACTGCGTCGGCGGCGTGTACCGGCAATGGCGATGCACCTACAGCAAAGGCAACCGTCAGTGTTAACGCGTATAATAACTTCATGAAGACCCCTCTTGTTGTTCGTACCTCGCCTTACGTGCCATAGCTATAAGTGATAGGCTGGCAGGCTTCAAGGATATGTTTTCCGATACTGACGACGTGCGTATTGTTTTTGGCACAAATTTCGCTTATCACATGGGCTATGTATAAAGTCCTGTTTGTATGCACCGGCAATATTTGCCGCTCCCCCACGGCTGAAGGCGTGTTACGCCATCGCGTCGAGGCGCTCGGACTGGCCGATAAGATCGCCGTCGATTCCGCCGGAACGCACGCCTACCATGTCGGTGAAGCGCCCGACCAGCGCTCCGTGGTGGCGGCGAAAAAGCGCGGCATCCTGATCGACGGCCTGCGCGCGCGCAAAATCGCGCCGGGAGATTTTACCGAATTCAACCTGATACTGGCGCTGGATTTTGAGCATCTGACGCATCTGCGCCGCATGGAACCCAAAGACGCCACCGCCTGTACCGATTTGTTTCTGGAATATGTCGGCAACACGCGCGAAAAAGAAGTCCCCGACCCGTATTACAGCGACACACAGCATTTTGAATATGTGCTTGACTTGATCGAGTCGGGAGTCGAACCTCTGGTAGAAAAACTCAAAATGGAAGTGTCATGACCCTACACGCAGCAGCTTTGCTCACTGCCGACGAATGCCGCGCCGCCGACCAGGCGACCATTAAAAGCGGCACGTCCGGCGAAACCCTGATGGAAAACGCCGGTAAGGCGGTCGTCGATCTTATCTTGCAGGAATACAAACCCCGCCCTGCCCTTGTCGTGTGCGGCACCGGCAACAATGGCGGCGACGGATTCGTCGTCGCGCGCATGCTGAAAGAACGCAACTGGCAGGTCACGCTTGCCATCACCGGCAATGCCGACGACATCAAGGACGACGCCAAGAAAGCCCGCGATAAATGGAACATGTCCGGCGGCGCGACACGCACCTTCGCGCCCGATTTGCTGAAGGAATCAGAGCTGGTGGTGGACGCTATTTTCGGCAGCGGCCTCGACCGCAATGTCGAAGGGGACGCCAAGGTTGCCATCAACGCCATCAATGACAGTAAATTGCCGGTCGTCTCGATTGATATGGCCAGCGGCATCAACACCGATACCGGTGCCGTCATGAGCGCCGCCATCCGCGCCGCCCACACCGTCACCTTCGTGCGCGCCAAGCTCGGCCATGTCGTGCTTCCCGGCAAGGCGCATATCGGCGAATTGCATATTTACGATATCGGCATCAGCGGCAGTACGGTAAAGCCACTGTACTTCCTGAATGCTCCGGTACTCTGGAAACAATCTTTCCCGACCTTATCCCCGGAATCGCATAAATACACGCGCGGCCACACCGTCGTTGTCGGTGGCGGCATCAACAGCACCGGCGCGGCGCGCCTCGCCTCCATCGCCGCACTCCGTATCGGCTCCGGCCTCGTCAGCGTTGCCTGCGCGCAGATCGCGCAGCCCATGTATGCCATGACATTAACCTCCGTCATGACCAAAACCTATGCCACCACCGCGCAGCTCGGCACATTGCTCGAAGACAAGCGCATCACCGCCACCCTGATCGGCCCCGGCAACGGCGTCAGCGAAGCCACGCGCGAACAGGCATTGCTGTTACTGGGCACCAAGAAACCCTGCGTCATTGACGCCGATGCCATCAGTATTTTCCAGCCCAATCCCAAAGCCCTCTTCTCAGCTATCTCCGGCCCGACGGTGCTGACACCGCATGAAGGCGAATTTGCGCGGCTGTTCGGCGTCAGCGGACCGCGCACCAAGCGCGCGCTCGAAGCGGCCAAGCTAAGCAATGCCGTCGTGGTGCTCAAGGGTAACGATACGGTGATCGCTAGCCCGGATGGCCGTCTGGCCGTCAACGCCAACGCGCCGGTATGGCTTGCCACCGCCGGTACGGGCGATGTGCTGGCCGGGATGATTGCCGGTCTCATGGCACAGGGCATGCCCACGTTCGACGCTGCCTGCGCTGCGACATGGATTCACGGCGAAGCTGCCACGCATTTCGGCCCCGGCCTGATTGCCGAGGATCTGCCCGCCTCCATTCCCGCCATACTCAAGAAACTCTACCATGATTAAGGTTCTGGCATGATTAGCACGATTCGCATCGTCATTGGCGGTCGCGTGCAGGGTGTGGGCTACCGCGCATGGGCGGTGTCCGCCGCCAGTAAAATGGGTTTGCGCGGCTGGGTGCGCAACCGCAATGACGGTACGGTGGAAGCCGTGTTTTCCGGTGAAGAAGACATGGTGAAAGCTATGATTGAAGCCTGTAAGACAGGCCCCGCCACCTCGCGTGTCGAGAGCATTGAATCGTTTACCTGGAAAGAGGAAGTCGCCGGTCAGTTTATGGCAAGGCCGACGGTTTAACGCGTCACCAGCACGTCTTTATCGGAGCTGCGCTCTTCGGTTTTTTCAATAATTCCCTGCAATGAAAACTGCGTCTTCTGCGAGGAGAAGTTTTTCTTGGCCGGTTCGTTCTGGGTCTGCGCTAAGACCGTTTCCGCTGCGGAAGTAATGTCTGCTTCTGCCTGAGGCTGCGGCTGGGCGGCAATAGTTTGAGGCTCTTCTTTTTCAAATATTTTGCCGGTGATGATTTTGTGAATAAAATTACTGATCTTATTGGTGATATAGGACATGCGCATGCCAAACGCCGTTCCGAATATCGCAAATACGGTGGATGATGCAGCAATAGCAGCGGCGCTTGCCGGTGCGGTGGCGGTTGCGCCCTGAAAACCAACCATGGCAATGGTCGAAGCCGTCAGCGGACTCAGCGCGATGAGCGCGCCGAACGCGGCCATTAACGGCACGGTGACGGCAGCGATTTTCCAGTTAAACATTTTTGGCATTTTTTCCGGCGCGGGATCTTTAATCACCGCCTCCGTGGCCACGCCGCCATGTCTTGCGCTATGATCGCGCCTTTCTTTTTCGGCCATACCGGCTGATATCGAAGCGGCATCCGCTCCCACCGTAGCCATCGCCGCTGTGCCCATCAATCCGATAACGCCCGCGAATACAGCAGCGGTGGACGCAACCGCGCCCAGTGTCGGTACGGCAACGGCAGCGGCCCCCGCTATGCTCATGGCGCCAAATACGAATGGGAGGAACGAAGCGATAGCGCCAATAGCCGCACCGAGCACAACGCCGATGATAGCGCCGCTGATCAGTCCGGCAGTACGGCGCGCCCAGGTAGCACGATGGATTTTATCGTAATAATCCTCGACTTCGATCTTGTGATGGGGAACTTCTTTTGCCATTACGCACCGCTTGCCAGATAAAAACACTTATACATTCAATAGGGTAATATATCTTTGCTGTGCAATAAAGTGAAGATTGTGTGACAGAATAATGTTAATAAACTGAAAAATAATATTTATTTGACATCAGTGATGTCGGAAACGTCGGTATATTCGGCGTCGATGATCTTTGGAGCCTGCCGCGACCTGGGCTGTTTGGGCGGGGCGTTGCCATGCACAAAGCGCCAGCGCCGCCACATTGTCCGCACATACATGAGCAGGCTGAACACAAAAGCAGCCACCATCACCCATACCAGTATGATAAAGCCGAAGGTCACCGCTGCAGCCACGATCAGAGCAATAAAAATGACGGAAATCGCCGAGAACAAAATATCCATTAACCAATACCTTACTACTTATTCCTAGAATGGGTGCAGACTGTGATATGCACCAGCTCCCTACCATAGCCAAATGGGCAATGTATCTGTGCATCGGCGGGTGGCTTGCCACCTGCCTGATGGTGACGCGTCTGCCGCCGCCTTCGGCCATACGCAAGGAGCTATATAATCAACCGATTCAAAATTCTACACAAGCACAAAGCTTGCACTTCCTGTATAAGGGCCAGAATATTTCGGTGGTGCCGCAGGCTGATTACACGCTGTGGGGCACGGTCATCTCGCATAATGATCCGACCGCATGGTACCGCTTCGACATCACGCATGACAAACGCTCTCTCGACACCCGCGATTTATGCGTCATGTGGGGCAGCAACCTGGAGCATGACGACTATTTACGAATCAAAGCGTACAACAATGATTACAGTTGCGAACTTCGCTACGGCCCGGATGTGCATCATTTCAGCGAATCGGAATTATCCAACAACCACTTAATCAGCGACAATGACGTGATCCGCAACATTATCAGGAACGTGCAGATCGGCGACCAGATTGTCATCCGCGGCATGCTGGTCAAATATTCCGAAGAACGCTGGAACGGGCATTATCGCGGCACCAGCATGACGCGCACCGATACCGGCATGGGCGCATGCGAAACCATATTTGTGCAGGATATTTATGTGCTGGATTCCTATAACCAGCTCTGGGCTAAGCTGAAGATTTTCTTTTTCTGGAGTGCGCTTGGCATCATGGCAATGCGCGTGCTGGCATTCTTCTTCGCGCCGTAGCTACACTGTCCCGAAACTCTTGATGAGACTGCCGCATACCATGTACCAGCCATCGACCAGCACGAAGAATATCAGCTTGAACGGCAGCGAAATCATCACCGGCGGCAGCATCATCATACCCATGGCCATCAGCACCGACGCCACCAGCATGTCGATAATCACGAATGGAATAAAAATCAGGAACCCGATTTCAAAGGCGCGCTTGAGCTCGCTGATCATGAAGGCGGGAATCAGCACGCGAAACGGCGTGTCTTCCGCTTTCTTGATATCGAGCTTGGGCGACATGCTGATAAAAAGCTGCAAATCTTTTTCGCGCGCATGCTTAAGCATGAAGATATGGAACGGCGCGCCGATACGCTCGAGGGCTTCATCCTGCGTGATGCTTTCTTCCATCAGCGGCTTGACGCCATCTTCATAAGCCACCTCAAATACCGGCGCCATAATGAACGCGGTCAGAAACAGCGCGAGCGAAATCAACACCTGGTTGGGCGGTGTCTGCTGCAGGCCGAGCGCACTGCGCAGGAAGGACAGCACAATCACAATGCGCATGAACGATGTCGTCATGACTAATATCGACGGCGCCAGCGTGATGATAGTCATCAGCACAACAAGTTCGATGAGTTTCGCCGCCGCCGAGCCGCCCGGCGCCTTGCCGAGATCGACCGTCATCGATTGCGCCATCGCCATCTCGGGCAATAGCAGCAACAGCAACGGTAGGAGGAATAGTACTTTACGCATGCGGCTCACCCGTAATGGCCGGAACTTTCGGCAGAGTCGCCATCATAGTCACAGCGATGCCCGTTTCAACCACCAACTCGCGGCCATCGGCAATCAGGAGCAGATGCTCGACATTATCGCGGCGCACCAGCACCAGTTTGCGGCGCGCATCGATATAACGTATCTCCATCACTTTAAGCCTGCCGCCATCATCCTTCATGCCGAGTATGGCCTGCCCGGACGCCGTGCGCCCGTAGCGACGCAGCGCGATGGCCAGCACGCCGATAAGCCCCACGACAAACAGAAAGGCAAAAAGGAAGCGTAAGGGATCGACTGTATCCATGGTGAGTTATTCTTCTTCGTCATCGTCGCGATTACCGTAATCGTCGCTGGCATCGACAATACGGTACGCCTTATGGGCTTTTTTATGCTGCGGCACGCCGCGCATTTCTTCCGCCAACTCGTCGCGCTGCGTCACCATGGCATCGCCCAACGCTTTGAGATCCCCCAGCAATTGCTGCAACCGGTCGGCATAGGTGATGCGCTCGTTCTGCGATAATTGTAGCACGGCGTCGCACAGCGAACGCACCTGCTCGTCGAGGCCGTTCAGCTCCATGATCGCGCCGGATTCGAGTATGTCTCGGCTTTCCGCAATGAACTGCGCAATATCGTCAAACAGTTTTTCCGCCGCGGGCGATTTCGCGTTCATGGTTTCCTCCTCGCTTTGTCATTGGCCTTATACACATAGGCAAGAATTTCAGCCACCGCCGCGTAGGCCTCCAGCGGGATGGGCATATCGATTTCGAGCTTCGACAGCAGCACGACGAGATCAGCGTCTTCGCGCACCTCGATATTATGTTCTTTCGCGAGCTTGATAATCTGCTCGGCGATATAGCCTTTGCCCTTCGCCGCTACTTTCGGCGCGTCTGACTTCCCGCGTTCATAGGACAGCGCGACGGCGAGCTTATTGCGGTCATGTTCATTCGGCTGGTCATTTGTTGCCATCGTCATCGCCTTTCACTGGCGGCGCGGCGGGCTTTATATTCACATCGACATTGAATTCCAGATCCAGCAGATCGGCATCGGCGCCGCTTGCCGCCGCCAGGTTCTGCTCCATGATCTTCTGGTGCAGTTCCTTGCGCAGGATCGTAGCTTCTTTAGGGAACAGGAAACCGAGCTTCACCGTCTTGCCGCGCACTTCAACAACAGTGAGTTCAATATTGTTATTGATAATGATGGATTCGCCGATTTTTCTAGTCAAATAAAGCATTTAGGCGAAATCCTCTTCCTGACGGACTGTCGTTTTAACCCTAGTAGTACTGGTGCAACACGATACAAAATGCAAATGTAATTGCCAGATTTATCTAGTCATCCCCCCTAAAATAGGGTATTCTCTATCTAAACTAGGTAATTATTGCCGATATGAGTGAGGAGTAGCGGATAAAAACGATGGATTTTAACAGCATACCATTGTTTAGTATTATGAAAAGCAAGCTCGGCTATTTGTCCGAGCGGCAGGGAATCCTCGCCCAAAACGTCGCCAATGCCGACACCCCCGACTATAAAGCCAAAGACCTCGCCGCCCCCGATTTCAAGAAAATGGTCAGCAGCGCGGGCAGTTCGGTACAGAACTTGCACATGAAAACTACGAATCCCAAACATCTCACGGGAGGCGGCGCGTCAGGTACCAGCCACAAGGTGACCAGCCGGGATAAAACCGACGAGCTGAACCCCAACGGCAACAACGTGGTGATCGAGGAAGAAATGGCAAAGATCGGCGAGAATCAGGCGGAGTATCTGAAGGTGCTCAACCTCTATAGCAAAGCCATATCAATGTTCAAATCAGCCATCGGCAGCCAGGGCAACGGGTAATAACATATGGCCGGATTAGCAGACACACTCCATATTTCCGCCGCCGGGATGCGCGCGCAGGGCGACCGCCTACGCGTCGTCGCCGAGAATATCGCCAACGCGCAATCCACTTCCGCCACGCCCGGCGGGGAGCCATACCGTCGCAAGACCGTGCTGTTCCAGAACGTGCTCGACAAGGAAATGGGCGTCAATACCGTCAAGGTCACCAAGCGCAGCTTCGACCAGTCGCCGTTTGAGAAAAAATACGATCCCAACCATCCCGCCGCCGATCCGGAAGGCTATGTGCTGTATCCCAATGTCAACGCCATCGTGGAAATGATGGATATGCGCGAAGCGCGCCGCGGATATGAAGCCAACCTGAACGTGGTGGAGGTGTCGAAATCGATGCTGTCGCAAACCATTGGACTGTTGAAATAGGAATTAGACCATGAGCATGGACGCACTCGCCGCCGCCAAAGCCTACGGCAACCAGATGAAGATGATGCAGGGCGCTACCGACCCGTCCGCAGAAGAATCGTCCGGCCCCTCCTTCGCCCAGATGGTCGAAAGCGCGATGGGCGATGTGGTAAAGGCCGAACAGACCAGCGAAGCGCTGCAGATGCAGTCCCTGACCGGCGGCAAAGTTGACCTCGCCAACCTCGTCACCGCCGTGGCCAATGCCGAACTCTCCTTAAACACCGTCATCGCCATCCGCGACCGCGTCATAAATGCGTATAACGACATCATAAAGATGGGTATTTAGCCTTTTTAGCGCTATTTTTACCGCTCCCATAAAATAGACCGATTGGTATTATATTAATACAATATTAATGTTTATATATTAATATTGTTTAACGAGCGGGTTTCCAAATAAGCTACGAAATCAAACCTATTTTTGAGGGGGCAAAATGCAGAATATCCAATCCAAATTTACGGCAGTCACGTTGGTAGCCATAGCAGGGCTGATGAGCTCCGCGTCTTACGCACAAATGATGGCCCCCGGCGGTGGCATGACGCCCCCTTCATCTGATGGTGGCACTGGTGGTGGCAACAGCTGCGACGTGACGGACGCAAGCGGCCTGCTCCATACCTATACGCAGGTGAATGGCGTTATTTACGATTGCCCATGGTATTCGGACGGTAATGGCGGCTTCACCTCAGGCACCCCCTTTGGAGGCGGCTGTACAGAAGTAACCAGTGCGCCATGTTCTTTGGATAACGCTAATTTCAGACCGATAGGAACATTCAACGGGCAGGTTATTGCCGAGCCTGTTGATTAGAAAACACACGCATACACAATACCAATGGTGACGGGTTTTCCCGTCACCATTTTTGTATCAGCCACCTATATTTCCACCAGTTGAAGTGATCGGAAAGTTGGGTTATCCATAACCCATGACAACACGCATCCGCCTCGCAAATGAACACGATACCGAGCAGCTCTCCACGCTCTCGCGGCAGACATTTTCGGACAATTTCGGGCATTTATATACGGCAGAGAATCTGGAATATCATTTGCAGAAAACCTGCTCGCCGGAATTTTTTGCGGGCGCGCTGGAAGGTGGCGATGTGATTACTGTCGCTTGCGAGGGAGAGCATCTGGTCGGCTACGCCAAGGGCGGTTTAGTCGGGTTGCCGGTGGAGAATCTGCCCGCCGGATATGACCCGGCGCAGTCGCGCGAAATACACCGGCTCTATGTCACCACGCCCTTTCAGACCAAAGGGATCGGGCACGCGCTGATGCAGTCTTTGATGGACATGCCGGACATCGCAGGCGCACGCATGCTCTATCTCGGCGTGTGGGAAAACAATACGCGTGCGCAGCGCTTTTATGCGCGTTACGGTTTCGCCACCATCAGCGAATACCGCTATTATGTCGGCACGCATGTCGACCGCGAACTCATCATGGCCAGAGAGAATTACTAAGCCGTGCCCGCCACGCGTGCGGACAGACGCTTGCCGAGGCGGATAAACGGTTTTTCAATCGCTAGGTAGCACAGCCACGCCACACCGAACTCCAGCAGGAAAAATACGGCCCCGATCCAGACATTAAAAAACGGAAGCATCGCCGTAAGCCCGTACGTTATGCGATGCGTCACATACAGGCTGTAGCTGATGAGGCCGATGAAGCGAATGAGGCGGTTGGAAAACACCACCTGCGTCGCACCCGTTGCCAGCGCCGTAAACAGCACCAGATGGGTGCATAGCAGCGCTATCAACCAGTCCTGCCGCAGCAGATTGGCATACGGGACGTAGCTGAGCAGCCATGTCTGCATGGTCAGCACTATCAGGAAAGCGCACAGCCATAACGCCATGTTCCATACAAGCGGCGGCACATATGTCTGGAAACGTAAGGGCGGCAGCGCCAGCGCCGCCAGCAGACCGCCGATAAAACAGGGCAGTTTTTCCCACAGATTGACGTTGTTGCGCGGATCATCCACCACATATAACAGGCCAATCCATGCGACAGCCACGATGTAAAGCGTATGAGCCGGACGCAACGGCAGCAGCAGAAACGGCAGGCATAGCAGGGGAAAGGCTGCGTAGAATTTGATTTCAATAATATTGCTCCAGTAGGTCATGATGCCGCCCTTCAGCATCAACTGGTCGATCAGTTGAGTGCTGTTGAAATTCCAGAACAATGGTATCTGTATGCCGCATTCGTAGAATATCCAGAATGTCAGCATCGCAAACGCATAGGCCGGATAAATGCGGAAAAACCGCCGGGTCAGGAATGCCGCCCAGTAGCGCACCGACAATGCGCCGGGGAAATAATGCAGCCCCATGAGAAAACCGCTGAGCACAAAAAACAGCTTTACGCCGTATATGCTGACATAGGGCGCGTAGGGAAAGAGCTGTATCTCGCTGCTATGCGCCAACAACACCAGCAGGCAGGCCATGCCGCGCAGGCCGTCCATAGCGGGAAGTGATGGTTTGGCAGCGTCATTCATATGGCTAGTATGTAGCATAAGATTTTCCCGACGCTGGTTAAAATAAATGGGTGCAGTCCGTTTCCTTTTGGAGTATTTATTAAGGAAATGGGGCAGGTCTATGGAAACCGCTGAAGTCATTGATGTTGTCAGGCAGGGTATTTACGTGCTGATTCTCATGTCGGCGCCGCTGATGCTCGTTGCGCTGGTGGTGGGCCTTGCCATTGCGCTATTGCAGGCGCTGACGCAGATTCAGGAAGCGACGCTTACCTTCGTGCCGAAGGTGCTGGCCATGCTCATCACGCTCGCCATCACCATGCCTTTCATGCTGCAAACCCTGATCGACTATACCAACAAGCTGCAGGATAAAATCATTCATATAGAGTAGCGCATGCTCTCTCAGTTCCTTACCGCCCAGCTATTCGCGTTCCTGCTGATTTTTTGTCGGCTGGGTTCAGCCATCATGCTGCTGCCCGGCTTCGGCGAGGCCTATGTCGCGCCGCGCATCCGCCTGTTTCTGGCGCTGCTGTTTTCGGTGCTAATGGTGCCGGTGCTGCAAACATTCCCCATACCCGCCACGGTGGGCGGGCTGATGCAGCTCATATTCGCCGAAATTCTGGTCGGGATTTTTTTTGGCGCGCTGGCGCGCATGATGATAGCAGGCATCCATATGGCCGGGTCGATCATCGCCTACCAGTCCTCGCTGTCATCGGCGCTGACCAACGACATCACCGCGTTCCAGGGACAGGACACTTCGCTCGGTAACCTGCTCAGCATGACGTCGGTGGTGCTGATCTTTGTCACCGACATGCACCATTATATGCTCAAGGGACTCGCCGAAAGCTATACGCTGTTCCTGCCCGGCCAGTTCCCGATGGTCGAGGATTTTGCCAACCACGCCACCCACATGATGAGCGCCACCTTCCAGACCGCCATGCAGATGGCCGCGCCCAGCATCGTCGTCGGCATGATGCTCTATCTCGGCGCGGGCATCATCTCGCGCCTGATGCCCAACATGCAGGTGTTCTTCATCATGATGGCGCCGCAATTGCTGCTCAGCTTCTTTATCCTCATGGTCACCATCAGCGCCATCATGCTGTGGTACATGGAGTTCTTCCGCGAAACGCTGGCCTCGTTCCTGTCACCCTGAATATGATAAAAGATAAACAGATGAAGGATGAACGGAAGCAAATAGTGCGCCTTAATCGGTTCATCTCTTATCCTTTCATCGTTCATCGGTAACATATGGCTGACGAACAGGATAAAGACCAGAAAACAGAACAGCCGACCGCCAAGCGGCTCGAGGAAGCATTCAAAAAAGGGAATGTCCCCTTCTCGCGGGAAGTGACCAATTTCATGATCCTTGCCATGCTGGCGCTGACGGTGAGCTGGTTTGCGCCGACCATCATGATCGATATGAAAAACCTGCTCGTGCCCTTTCTCGATAAGGCCGACAGCCTGCCCACCGACCGCGTCGGGCTCGGCCAGCTTCTCAGCAAAGCCGCGTTCGGAAGCCTTGCCATTATCGCCGCGCCCCTGATCTGCGTTATCATCGCCGTGATGGCGTCGAGCCTGATGCAGAACGGGCTGGTGTTAAGTAACGACCCCGTGATGCCGCAGTTGGAGCGCATCTCGCCGCTCAAGGGCCTCAAGCGCATGTTTTCGATTCGCTCGGTCATGGAGTTCATCAAAAGCCTGTTGAAAATCGGCATCGTCGGCTATGTCGCCTTTATCGCCGTCTATCCGGAAATGGGCCATATCCGCCAGCTTCCCGGCAGCTCGGTCATGGCGATGCTGATGTTCCTTGCGACAGTAGCCATGCGCATGACCCTCGGCGTCGCCATCGCCATGTTCTTCATCGCCATCTTCGATTTGATGTTCCAGCGCTTCCAGTACACCAAGTCGCTGCGCATGACGCGGCAGGAAATACGCGAGGAATACAAGCAATCGGAAGGCGACCCGATTATCAAGCAGCGCCTGCGCCGCATCCGCATGGAGCGCGCGCGCAAGCGCATGATGGCCAGCGTGCCGATGGCCGACGTGATCATCACTAACCCGACCCACTTTGCCGTGGCGCTGCAATATGACACGGCGACGATGAAAGCGCCGACTGTCGTTGCCAAGGGCAAAGACCTGATCGCGCTTAAAATCCGCGAAATCGCCGAGGAGCATAAAGTGCCCATCGTTGAAAATCCGCCGCTGGCGCGCGCACTGTTCGATAGCGCCGAAATCGACGAGGAAATCCCCTTTACCCATTACGAAGCGGTGGCCAAAGTCATCTCCTACGTCTTCGGGCTCAAGGGCCGCAAACGCTAAATTGCTCTAAGGCAAAGAAATAGGTTGTTATTTTAGAATAAATTCCTAAAGTTAGCGCACATTACTTTTTATTCCTTTTCGCTCAGGCATCGATGTCCATACGCTATACCGACTTCGTCAGCGGCAGCAGCACCCCTAAAGATTTTGTGGTGCGCAGACGCAAGCCGACCCTCATCGAACTGACGCTGATTTTCCTCTTTGCCCTGATGATGAGCGTGACCCTGCCGGTCATGATACTCGACAAAATGGCGCTTATCTTCTGGCTCTGCCTGATGCTCGGCGTCGCCGGCTGGTACGTCATCGTCGAAATCCAGCGCGGCCGCGACCTTGTGCTCGCCACCGAATTCCAGAACGCCCTGTTTGCCTCGGCGCTCGGCTTCAACAATAAATTCTGTCTCATCATCAAGCGCGAAGGCAGCATCGTCTATATGGATACGGGCTTCCAGAAAATGTTCCCCGAACTGCTCAAGGAACGCCTTATTTCCATCGCCGCCATGCTCAAGCACGGCAAGGTCGGTACCACCGACAAGGAAAAGATTTTCGCCGCCATTGACCGCGGCGTGTACGATAAAGTGATTTTCGATATCAACGGCAAGGACGGCATCAGCAACCGTATCGTCATGTCGATTGAGCCAATTGTCCGCCCGTCAGGCTTCATCCTGCTGCGCGCCCGCGAATTTATCGAGCAGCGGTTCGGTGAAAAATCCGGCACTGGCCCGAGCGAAGCCGCATCCGGCAGCAATCCCCTGCTCTCGCGTTCTTCCATCACGCTGTTCTCTTATATCATGGATCGTATGAATACCGGCGTGTACATGACCGATCCGCTCGGCAACATCATTTATGCCAACCCGGTGATGGAACAATGGCTGTCCTTCCGCGAAGGCGAAATCATCTCCAGCAGCCTGTCACTGAAAGACATCGTCCATCAGGGCAGCTCGCACCCCGGCGCCATCACGCCCGGCAACTTTGAAGGCGAAGTAACGCTGCAGAAAAAAGAAGGCGGGCTGATCAAGGCGTTTGTGAACCAGAAAATTATTATCGGCGACGATAAGAAAGCGCTTGGCTGCTGCGCGTTAATCAATAATATTGTCGAAAGAGACACTGACACCAAGAAATCCCTATGGTAGCCGCATTGCATGTTCTCGACGACGCCATGAAAGACAGCACGCTGTATAGTTTTATCGAAAACTCGCCGATCGCTATTATCGCGCTGGATAATCGCGGCTATATCATGGAGGGCAACCGCGCCTTCCACCGCCTCACCCAGCAGACGCTGGAAAACCGCCTCCCCGCAGCGTTGCCCGACCTGTTCTCACCGGCCAAAAAAGCCGATGGCGAAACAGTGCTGAAAAAAGCATTAAGCGGCCAGATACCGGAAGATACGCAGACCTTTGAACTGACATTGCCCAACAATGTCGAAGTCATCGTCTCCGCCTATTTCAACCCGCTGAGCAGCGCAGAAGATTCCCGCCTGATCGTGCACCTGATCGACATTACCGAGGAAAAAAACCTTGAGCTGCGCTTCGCCCATTCCCAGAAAATGCAGGCTGTCGGCCAGCTCGCAGGCGGCGTCGCGCACGACTTCAATAACCTGCTGACCGCCATGATCGGCTTCTGCGATCTGCTGCTGATGCGCCATCCGGCAGGCGACCAGTCCTTCGCCGACATCATGCAGATCAAGCAGAATGCCAACCGCGCCGCCAACCTCGTGCGCCAGCTGCTCGCCTTCTCGCGCCGCCAGACCCTGCAACCCAAAGTGCTCGACCTGACCGACGTGCTGGCGGAATTATCCAACCTTGTGCGCCGCCTGATCGGTGAAAATATCGAACTGAAAATGACGCATGGCCGCGATATCGGGCATGTGCGCGCCGATCAGGGCCAGCTTGAGCAGGTATTGATCAACCTCGCCGTCAATGCCCGCGACGCCATGATCGGCGGCGGCATACTGACCATACGCACCAGCCGCACCAGTATCAACCGCGAGCACCCGCTGCCGCGCGACCTGATCGCACCGGCGGAAGAAGACACCACCATCCCCAACGGCGATTATGTGCTGATCGAAGTCGTCGATACCGGCTGCGGTATCCCACGCAACATATTGCAGAAAATATTCGAGCCGTTCTTCTCGACCAAAGCGGTCGGCTCCGGCACAGGTCTTGGCCTTTCCACCGTATACGGCATCATCAAGCAGACCGGCGGCTATGTCTATGTATCGAGCCGCGAAAAAACCGATAACCGCGAGGGCGGCACCAATTTCAGCCTGTTCTTCCCCGGCGCGCAGCCGGAAGAAGTCGCCGCGGCGGTAGCCGAAGCCGCCGAAAGCGATTCGGGCGAACGGAACCCGCCAGTCGATCTCACCGGCAAAGGCACCATATTACTGGTGGAAGACGAAACGCCGGTGCGCATTTTCGCCGCGCGCGCGCTTAAGAATAAAGGCTATACCATTTTAGAAGCCGATTGCGGCGAGACCGCCATTGAGCTGATGGAAAAGCACGGCAGCGAAGTCGAAGTCATCGTCACCGACGTCATCATGCCCGGCATGAACGGCCCGACCATGATCGACAAGATCACGCCGCGCTTCCCGAACGTGAAAGTGATTTTCATATCGGGCTATGCCGAAGATGTGTTCGTGAATAATTACGGCTCGGAACGCAGTTTCAATTTCCTCGCCAAGCCGTTCACGCTAAGCAACTCGCCGGGAAAATCAAAGAAGTCGCCGGGAAGTGAGATGAAGGATTACTGGATGAAGGATGAGCAGATAGTTGATTTATCAAACCATCATTCATCGGTTCATCTTTCATCATAACCTATGGCCCCCACTTCCATCTTCGATCACATTGATAATTACTGCGAACGCACCAGCTTCGCCTTCTGGAGCGAGCCGCTCAACGCCGTCACCAACCTGTCTTTCCTGATCGCCGCATGGATGTTGTTCAAACTCTATCGCAGCACCGGGCAGAAAGACCGCGAAGTCGAAGGGCTTATTTCCTGCATCACCGTGGTGGGCATCGGCAGCTTTACTTTCCACACCTTCGCCACCTATATCGCCATGATGGCCGACGTTTTTCCTATCGTAATGTTTGTCTGCTATTATCTCCTGGTCGCGTTCCGCCGCCTGATGGGTTGGGGCAAGCTGGCCGCGTTTGCCGGTATGGTCGTGTTCCTATTGATCGGCGCCAAAACCGAAGGTGTGCCGACGCCGTATAATTTCAACGGCTCGGTCGCCTATTTTCCCTGCCTCGCCGCATTATTGCTGATGGCATGGCAGACGCGCCGCACGAAGCACCCCTCGTCTCCCATATTAGTGCAGGCCGCCGGATGTTTCGCCGTGTCGCTGCTGTTTCGCAGTATCGATCAGAGCGTGTGCGCATACTTCCCCATCGGCACGCATTTCCTGTGGCATTGCCTGAACGGGTATGTGTTGTATCTGCTCGGAAAAAGCGTATTGAAACCGGCGACTCAGTAAAGGCCGCGCAGATCCGCGTTCTGATTGTTCTGCTCGTCCAGAAGGCGTTTGGCCAGGCGCGTTAAATGACGTGGCTGCCGTTCCATAACAGAAATATGCGCAGTCACATAACTGTTCAGCCAGTCGCGGAAGGTGACATCGCGGTTTCCGGTATCACCACCCGGCACCCCTTCATGCGCATGCGGCGTGCGGATGGATGCCAGTGTATCGGCAACTTCCTGCCGGTTTCCGGTCAGAATTTTGCCTGCCAGATAATCAGCGGGATGGTTAATCATAGAACTATCTTATAAGAACAAAGAATAAAGAATTAATTATTATTTACTTCTTGCTATTTTAACCGGTGGAATCTGTATTTTCATACCCTTACCCATTTATTAATTATGATTGCACGGCATTGCAAAGGGTGTAGATTCATCCTCAATCATGTATCGCCATAACACGGACATTACGAGGAGCATCCCATGGACAAGAATAAAGCACTGGAAACCGCACTTTCACAGATCGAAAAGAATTTCGGCAAGGGCTCGATCATGAAGCTCGGCGACAACCAGATGGAAGCCATCGAAGCGACCTCCACCGGCTCGCTCGGCCTCGATCTGGCGCTCGGCGTCGGCGGCGTGCCGCGTGGCCGCGTTGTCGAAATTTTTGGCCCGGAAAGCTCGGGTAAAACCACCCTCACCCTGCATATCGTTGCCGAAGCCCAGAAAAAGGGCGGCACCTGCGCCTTTATCGACGCCGAACACGCGCTCGACCCCATCTATGCCGCCAAGCTCGGCGTCAAAATCGACGATCTGCTGATCTCGCAGCCCGACACCGGCGAACAGGCGCTCGAAATCGCCGATACGCTCGTGCGTTCCGGCGCTATCGACGTGCTGGTCGTTGACTCGGTCGCCGCACTCGTCCCCAAAGCCGAACTTGACGGCGAAATGGGCGATTCGCATATGGGCCTGCAGGCCCGCCTGATGTCTCAGGCGCTGCGCAAGCTCACCGGCTCCATCTCGCGCACCAATTGCACCATTATTTTCATCAACCAGATCCGCATGAAAATCGGTGTCATGTTCGGCAACCCCGAAACCACCACCGGCGGCAACGCGCTGAAATTCTACGCCTCCGTCCGCCTCGATATCCGCCGCATCGGCGCCATCAAGGAAAAGGACGAAGTTGTCGGCAACCAGACCCGCGTCAAGGTGGTCAAAAACAAGGTCGCGCCGCCGTTCCGCCAGGTTGAATTCGACATCATGTACGGCGAAGGCATTTCCAAGACCGGCGAACTGATCGATCTCGGCTCCAAAACCGGCATCGTCGAGAAATCCGGCTCCTGGTTCTCCTACAACAACCAACGCATCGGACAGGGCCGCGAGAACGCCAAGCAGTTCCTCAAGGACAACCCGAAGATCGCCGCGGAAATCGAAAAGAAAATCCGCGAAAACGCCGGTGTCATCACCGCCGTGCTCAAGGGTGAGCCTGCCGCCGAACTCGCGGAAGAAGACGCGGCGTAAAGCCGGGACTTTTATATGAGCAGAGCGCTCAGGCCCGATGAACTGAAAAAGATGAAGGGCGAGGTCGACGCCGGTGCCCGCAAGGCTGCGCGCGAAAAACTCGGCGGGATGATTCCGTTCGAGCCTTCTCCCGGTAATGGACAGCCTGAGGCAAGCATCCATCTGCCCAATAAAAACAGGGCAAAACTGCGCCCCCATGGCGATGTGGATATCGACATCTCCGCCACCGGGCCGACCAAAGGTCCCGTCGATGTGGCCGGTATCACCGGCCTGCCCGCAAACCCGGATGGCAGCGTGACCGTAGACCCGCGTGATGTGATTGATACGCTGGGGAAAATCGGCGGCGTCGATCTGGATAAGGATAAAGCCGCCGACACTATCAGACGGCGCATCGGCGGCGCGAGAACCGGAACAGACATTCCCTTTAGCCCCTGATAGCCTGTATGCAATTCCTCGTGATGGCCTATGATACAAAAGACGCAGGCGCGCTGGAACGGCGGATGAAGGTGCGCGACGCCCATCTGGCGACCATCGCGCGCTATCAGGCGCAGGGCCATATGCATATCGGCGCGGCCATTTTAGACGATGCGGGCCAGATGATCGGCTCCTGCATTATCGCCGAATTCCCCAGCCGTGAAGCGCTGGAGGTCTGGATTGCCGAGGAACCTTACGTCACCGGCAATGTCTGGGGCAGCATTCAGGTCAGCCCCTGCAAAATTGGGCCATCGTTTCTTAAAGCCCAAAGCATAATCTGAAATCAGTTTCCCAATCCATATCTTGCCCGCACGTCTGATTTAGGTTAGAAATGGAACATTAAGCGATAATAAGGCTATTCTATAAACTCACATTGCTTCGGAGAATCCCATGAAAAAGCTCGTTTTTGCTACCACTGCCCTCGTTTTAATGTCCAGCACTGCTGCACTCGCTGCCGGAAAGAGCTATCCTCTCGTCGGACAGGTTGCTGAAATAACCAGCAGCAAAATCACGGTTATTGGCGGAAACAAGAAAAAATGGGAAATCGCCCGCGATGCCAACAGCAAAGTACCTGCTGATATTAAAGTTGGCTCCATCGTAGTCGTCAATGCAAACCTGACGGCAGAAGAAGTGGTCGATAAAACCCCGAAAGCGGTGGCTACCCCGGCTAAAACCGATGCCAAAGCCCCCACTGAACCTAAAGCCAAGCCATAAGCGGCTTACGGCGTCATTTAAAAGCGATACGGCCCGGAAACACTGGTTGAAGGGCCGTATTCTTTTTTGTATGGTACCCTTCTGATGAAAAGCGTAAACGACATACGGTCCGTATTTCTGGACTATTTCAAGCGTAACGGGCACGAGGTGCGCCCGTCGTCGTCGCTCGTCCCGCATAACGACCCGACCCTGATGTTCGCCAATGCAGGCATGAACCAGTTCAAGAATATTTTCACCGGCGTCGAAAAGGCCGACATGAAGCGCGCCACCACCTCGCAGAAAGTCGTGCGCGCGGGCGGCAAGCATAACGATCTCGACAATGTCGGCTACACCGCGCGCCACCACACGTTTTTCGAAATGCTCGGGAACTTCTCGTTCGGAGACTATTTCAAGGAAGACGCCATTAAATTCGCGTGGGAATTGCTGACCAAGGATTACGGCTTGTCGCCTGACAAGCTGTCCTTCACCGTCTACCACACCGACGATCAGGCATTTGATCTGTGGAAAAAAATCACCGGCTGCGACGACCGCCGCATCATCCGCGTGCCGACCAACGATAATTTCTGGATGATGGGCGATACCGGCCCGTGCGGCCCCTGCTCCGAAATTTTCTACGATCACGGCGAAAAAGGCGGCGAAGGCGAATGGGCCTTGAATGCCGACGGCTCGGATCGTTTCAGCGGCCGCTTTGTCGAAATCTGGAACCTCGTCTTCATGCAGTTCGACCAGTTAGAAGGCGGCGCGCGCAACCCGCTGCCAAAACCCTCCATCGATACCGGCATGGGCTTAGAACGCATCGCCGCGGTGATGCAGGGCACGCATGATAATTATGACATCGACCTGTTCAAGCATTTGATCACCGACATTAAAGACAAGGTCGCTACGCTCGGCGGCAAACCGTCCACAGACGCGGCACCCTACAAAGTCATCGCCGACCATTTACGCTCCAGCGTGTTCCTGATTGCCGACGGCGTCATGCCGTCCAATGAAGGCCGCGGCTATGTGCTGCGCCGTATCATGCGCCGCGCCATGCGCTACGCCCACCAGCTCGGCTGCAAAGACCCGCTGATGTACCATCTTGTTCCGGCGCTGGTCAAAGAAATGGGCGACGCCTACCCCGAAATCAAACGCGCCGAAGCCACCGTGATTGACAATCTCCGCCAGGAAGAAGAACGCTTCAAGCAGACGCTGGAACGCGGACTGAAACTGCTGGAAGAACATCCATCATACCTTGTTAATTTACCCGAAGAAGTTTGGCCAACCAAACAAACCCCTAGGCAATCTCCTCTTGCTGCTCATCGCGCCAAATTTCCTGGCGACGTGGCCTTCAAACTTTATGATACTTACGGTTTCCCGCTTGATTTGACACAGGATATTTTGCGCGCGCGCGGAATAGAAGTTGACGTTGAAGGCTTCGAAAAAGCTATGGATGGCCAGCGCGATATGGCGCGTGCCTCGCATAAAGGCTCCGGCGATAGTGTCACCGGCAAAATCTGGTTTGCAATGAAAGAAGAACTCGGCGTCACCGAGTTCGACGGCTATGAAAAAGACGAAGCCGACAGCATCATATTCGCCCTCGTCAAGGACGGTGCGTCAGTGCAGAGCGCTGCGGCTGGCGAAGAGGTATTTATCGTGCTCGACCATACGCCGTTTTACGGCGAATCGGGCGGACAGGTTGGCGATACCGGAACTCTTACCGTCAGCGGCAAAAAAATCGCCGACATCATCGACACGCAGAAACCGTTGGATGATTTCATTGTCCATAAAGCAAAACTTCTTGCACCCATCAAACTCGCCGACAAAGTCCACGCTGCCATTGACGCTACGCGCCGCAACGCCACCCGCGCCAACCACTCCGCCACGCACCTGCTGCACAAAGCACTGCGCGATAAGCTCGGCGAGCATGTGACGCAAAAAGGTTCGCTGGTCGACAGCAACCGCCTGCGCTTCGATTTCAGCCACACCAAACCGGTGGCAAAGGAAGAAATCGCGGAGATTGAACGTAAAGTGAACGACGTCGTCTGGCGCAACACGCCGGTGGTATGCAAGGTGATGACACCCGACGATGCCATCAACGCCGGTGCCATGGCGCTGTTTGGCGAAAAATATGGCGACAAGGTGCGCGTGCTTTCCATGGGCGAAGATAACGGCGCGACCTACTCCACCGAACTCTGCGGCGGCACGCATGTGCGCGCAACGGGGGATATCGGCATGTTCAAAATTACCTCGGAAGGCGGCATCGCCGCCGGTATCCGCCGCATCGAATCCGTCACCGGCGAAGCGGTGAGGCAGTATTTCATCACCGAGCTGAACAAGCAGTATGAGCAGTTGCAGAAGCTGCAGGAGGATCAGGCTAAATCGCTGGCCGAACTCGCCATGACGCGCAAGAAACTCGGCGGCGAGGCAGCCGCATGGTCGCTGCATGCCGCCTCGCGCCCCGCCTCGCTTGAAGACGTTGCGCCCAGGGAATTGCAGGCTTTGTTTGAAAAAGAAGCGGCGCGCATTGCTGCCGAAACGCAATCCCTGCAGGATGAAAATAAGAAGCTTTCCAAGGAACTGTCCGAAGCTAAAAAACAACTCGCGCTCGGCAGCAGCGGCGGCGACGTCACCGCGGAAAAAGTCGGCAATGTTATGTATATCGGCAAGGCGTTCGACGGGCTGGATCCGAAGGAGCTGCGCCCAATGGTGGAAAATTACCGCAAGCAGGCCGACGTGATTGCACTCGGCACCTCGATGGACGGCAAAGCCTCCATCGTCATCGCCGTCAATAACCCGAGCGACAGCATGAGCGCGGTAACGCTGGTGCAGGCAGCAGTGGCCGAACTCGGCGGCAAAGGCGGCGGCGGACGCCCGGACATGGCGCAAGGCGGCGGCCCGGAAGGCAGCAAGCTGGAATCGGCCATGGCGCTCGTTAAGGCCAAAATCGCCTGATTTGTTCATATTTTAATAAATATTAATAATTTCCTGTTAGCATAACCCTTATATGCAAACCAAAACCGTACTTACCGAGGCTATTGTCACACGCGCCTTACAAACCATGTTCGGCGAGGATGTGATGCGCCCGGAAGACATGCCGAGGCTGAATAAAATCGACCGCTCGGTGCGCGGACACCCTAAGAAGGCTGGCGAAAAGCCTGTCGAAACCCGCATTGAATACAAGCTGCTCAAAAACACGCCGCGCGACGCCGACGGCAACCTCACGCTCGAAGGCATGATCGCCTACTATCCTAACCTGTCCAATACCGAATTTCGTAACCGGACATTCGCCGAACTGTCCGGCGCGCGGCTAATCGCCATACTGGCCCACTGCGCCGAGGTGGACGAGCCTACCCGCAAAGAGGTGAACAGGTTCGTGTCAGGCGTTGAATTCAATATCAATGCCGGCGAAAATGAATGCGGCGGCAAGCATTCCGTGCTGGGCAATAGCGGCCAGCCGCCCATTGAGGCGGTCAATTGCTGGGTAAAAGGCTGGAAAAGAGAGTCGCATATCATCCCTGCACCGACGGACGATTATGCCACTAAAATAACGGCAAAGCCCACCCATATGACGCGTTCGTAAAAAAACTTAACGAATTCGCAATTCTTCCGTTATACATTTCCTCCAGTATAACCATTTATTCAAAGAGAGACTATGAGCACTCCTATCACCGTGGCCTATGGCGACGGCATCGGCCCCGAAATCATGGAGGCCACGCTGCATGTATTGCGCGAAGCGGGCGCACAGATCAAAATCGAAACCATCGAAGTCGGCGAGCGCATCTATAATCAGGGCGCGTCATCGGGCATCCTGCCCAGCGCATGGGAAACATTGCGCCGCAACAAGGTACTGCTCAAAGCCCCGATCACCACCCCACAGGGCAAAGGCTATAAAAGCCTCAACGTCACCATGCGCAAGGCGCTCGGCCTCTATGCCAATATCCGCCCGACGCAGGCCTATCACCCGTTCGTCAAAACCAACCATCCGAAAATGGATCTGGTCATCGTGCGCGAGAATGAGGAAGATTTATACGCCGGTATCGAATACCACCAGAGCCACGACGTGTATGAAAGCGTGAAGCTGATTACCAAATCCGGCTCTGAGCGCATCATCCGCTATGCCTTCGAATATGCGGTGCAGAACAATCGCAAGAAAATCACCTGCATGAGCAAGGACAATATTATGAAAATATCCGACGGGATGTTTCATAATACCTTCGAGACCATGGCCAAGGAATACCCACAGATTGCCATCGATCATTACATCATCGATATCGGCGCGGCGCGCATCGCGTCACGCCCGGAAATATTCGACGTCATCGTCACCGAAAATCTCTACGGCGATATTATTTCCGACATCGCGGCCGACGTTTCCGGCTCGGTCGGACTTGCCGGTTCATCCAATATCGGCGAGGATTTCGCTATGTTCGAAGCCATTCACGGCTCCGCGCCGGACATCTCCGGCCAGAATATCGCAAACCCGTCCGGCATATTGCAATCGGCGGTGATGATGATGATTCATATCGGCCAGTCGGACATTGCGAGTACCATCCATAACGCCTGGCTGCGCACGCTCGAAGACGGCGTCCACACGCCCGATATTTACCGCAAGGAAATCAGCAAGCAGAAAGTAGGCACCAAGGAATTTGCCGAAGCCGTCGTCAAGAATCTCGGCAACAAACCCTCCTCCCTTCCTGCGGTTGCCTACAAAAAAACCGAGCGCGCCAAAGCCGCCGTCAAAACCGGATTGGCCGCGGCGACTGCCAAGAAAGAACTCAACGGCGTCGATATGTATGTGTGCTGGACGGGCGACGTGAACGAGCTGGGCGAAAAAGTCCAGCGGCTTGCCGAAGGCGAGTTGATTTTGAAAACGCTTTCCAACAAAGGCCTCAAGGCATGGCCGGAAATGGACACCAGCGGCATGCACCTGACCGACCAGTTCCGCTGCCGCTTCCGCGTCCCCAACGGCCAGACCACCACCCACGGCGCCATCACCGCGCTACTAGACCGCGCGCAGAAAGCGGGGCTTGATTTCACCAAGGCCGAAAACCTCTATTTCTTCGACGGGGTCGCGGGCTACACGCTCAGTCAGGGACAATAACAAGGGAATAGCCATGCCTACACTGGTCAAAATGCAGCCCGTCATTGTCCCCCGCAAGCCGGAATACTGGATTGTGCCGCTGGTATTCGTGATCAGCGTGATGGTGTTTTACTACCTCGCCTACCCGCTGATGAACGATAACGACGTGCCATGGCATCTTGCCATCGGCGCATTGCTGACCGATACGCTCACCCTCCCCAAAACCGACCCGTGGGCCTACGGCAATCAGGAGCAGCCATGGTTCATCCTGTCATGGGTGTGGAATATTATTCTCGGCGTCACCGAAAAACTCTCCGGGCAGTTCGGCGTATTCATGCTGACGCTGATGGTGGGCGGCGGGCTTGTCGCCGGACTCTGCGCGCATATGATGCGCCTCGGCATCGCGTTGCCGCCGGTGTTGATGACGACCATACTGGCCGGCGTCTGCCTGCTCGATTACATCACCGCCCGCCCGCAGCTTGCGGGCTATATGCTGGCCTTCGCGTTCTATGTCATACTGCATGGCAGCCGCGGCGACGGGCGTTACGGAAAATTATTATGGCTTCCCGCCCTGATGCTGGTATGGGCCAATGCGCATGGCAGCTTCATGGTCGGCTTCATCATCATTGCCGCCTATCTCGTGGAAGCATGGTTTACGCACAACATGGTATGGTTCAAGCGCTTGCTGGCCATCGCCGCTGCCTGCCTGTTCTGCGCCACTATCAACCCGTACGGGCCGGAAGTGGCCATCGGCGCCATGGTATCGTTCAAAGGCTCAGCCACCAAATACACGATGGAATGGATGCCGTTTTCCTTCACCTTCAGCACCGGTCTTTCGACCTGGCTGATTGTCATCATCCTCGCCTCCAACCTGCGCGGCGCTAAAATTTCCATTGCCGACAAGGTGCTCGCCATGGGCTGGCTGCTGGCCACCATGTTCTCCATGCGCAACGGCGCATTTTTCATTCTCACCTCCGCCGCCTATGTCGCCACCTGCCTTGATGAACAAACGCGCGATCTGCGCGAAGTGCGCCCGAGCCCGCCTTTCGTCACCTTCATGCAGAAACAGAAGCTGGCGAAAGTATGGGTCGTGTCGATTTTCATGCTGATGCTGTTCAGCGTTTCGGCCAGCATGGCCCCGCATGCCGATAAAATCGAATCCGAAGATTTCTCGATTAAAGACGCCATCGATTATGCGCAGGAGCATCACCCCAAGCATCATTTCCTCACCGATTACAGCCTCGGCGGTCAGGTGATTTACCACACGCAGGGGAAATTGCCCTTCTTCATGGACAGCCGCGCGGTCACCGCCTACAGCGACGATGCGATGAAAGACTTCCTCGAATTCCTGCGCTTAAGCAAAGGCTGGGAAAGCATCATGACCAAATATAAGCTCAACGGTATCATCGTTCCGAACAGCTCCGGCTTCGCTACAAGCTACGATCAGGGCCTGTTTCACGATCATTGGAAGCTTGTATTTGCAGGAAAGAGAGCAAGCGTGTATATTGCGCGTCCCTAACACCTAAATTAGCGTGAGGACGTCCATTATGTCTAATCAAGACAATCACTTGCTTGAAACCATCAAAAGCGTGATGGTACCCATCCACCCGGCCGGCTGGATGTTCATTGCCATTTTCGCCGTCGTGTCGCTCGGGCTGTCCATCATGTGGTCAACCTTTGGCTGGATCGGCCTGATCGCCACCGCATGGTGCATCTATTTCTTCCGCGACCCCAACCGCGTCACCCCGATGCGCGAAGGGCTGATCGTCAGCCCCGGCGACGGCGTCGTGCAGACCATCAGCAAATGCGTGCCCCCGAGCGAACTTGAGCTGGGTACCGCCGAACGCACGCGCATCAGCATTTTCCTCAATGTCTTCAACGTGCACGTTAACCGCGTTCCGATTGAAGGCAGCATCAGCAAGATGCATTACCATACCGGCAAATTCTTCAACGCCGCCCTCGACAAGGCCAGCACGGAAAACGAACGCCAATCCATCAAGATCACCACGCCTGACGGACTCACGGTCGGTGTCGTGCAGATTGCCGGGCTGGTGGCGCGCCGCATTCTGTGCGACCTCAAGGAAGGCCAGTCGGTCAAGACCGGTGAGCGTTTCGGCATTATCCGTTTTGGCAGCCGCGTTGACGTCTACCTGCCAGCCGATGCCACCCCGATGGTCATTGTGGGTCAGCTTGCGATCGGCGGCGAAACCATCCTCGCCGATCTGAAAAGCACGGAAACCCAGCGCTTCGGAACCAACCACTAGGCATTTCCCTTACCAAGGCAGTGGGGTATGATGCTGCTCTGTAGCGCCATCTCTCACTGCACTTCCTTACGCCAATCCCCCCAAATGACATATACTTTTTATATCAACACTGCTATATAACCCCCATATTTCAATATGATCAGGCACGCCATGCGTAATCGCAGACACGACGAACAACACCAGCGCAGGCGCCTGCGTGAACAACCGATCAGCCGCGTATTCCCCAACATGGTAACGCTGGCGGGCCTGTGCTGCGGGCTGTCGGCCATCCGCTTTGCCATGATCGGACGCTGGGAGGTTGCCGCCGGATTCATCGTGGCGGCCGCATTCATCGACGGCATGGACGGACGCCTTGCCCGCATGCTGGGCGCCACCAGCCTGTTCGGCGCGCAGCTCGATTCACTGTCCGATTTCGTCTGCTTCGGCGTGTCGCCGGTGTTGGTGCTGTATATGTGGCAGCTCAACGGCATCAAGGGCATCGGCTGGGCGGTGGTATTGTTTTTCAGCGTCTGCGCCGCGCTTCGCCTCGCCCGCTTCAATACCGGCCTGTTTGACGATAAAAAAGAACCGTGGGAGAAAAAATTCTTTGTCGGCGTACCCTCGCCTGCGGGCGGCGGGCTGTGCCTGATACCGCTGTTTCTGCACATCCAGTTCGATTACACCATGGATGCCTGGCTGACCGCCGGTTATGTGGTGATGGTCGGCGCGCTGATGTCCAGCCGCATCCCTACCTATTCCTCCAAGAGCATCCGCATCAAGCACGAATATATCCCGGCTTTCATGATTGCCTGCTCGCTGGTGCTGGTGCTGTTCGTGATCGAACCCTGGCTGATGCTGATGCTATCGGGTGTGGTCTATCTCATCACCATCCCTTTCAGCGCGCATCACTGGCGCAGACTGAAAGCCGAATCGGCAAAAAACGGCGGCGCAGTGGCGGCTTAACTTCGGCCCCGCTTATCGTCATCGGCCGGTGACGTGAATAACAGGCTTTCCACTTTTCCCCGCAGTCCCGTCGGCAATATCCTGCGATTGAGCATGGTGGCGCGCTGTCCCATCGCCGACTGGTGCGGCATCTCCACGCACTCGCTTAGCACGAGGCGGTTGGGGGCACTCATTTCATCGCCGAAGCGATCGAGCAGCACTTCCGCAATCTCCGCTGCTTTCCGCATGCGGTCGGCATAGAAATCGCCTTTAACGCGGATGGCGGCCTTCACTCCGCCTTTGAATTTTTCCGTGGCGCGCTCGGCCAGGGTCGCAGTATTCGCTTTGACCCCGCTGACATTCGCGCCGTGCGTGCGGTGCGCCACCAGCGGAGCGTCGATATAGCCAATTTTTCCGGTCACGGCGGCCACTTTGGATACCCATGAATCATGCATCGAGGCTTGCGGCGGCACCGGCGCGGCTTTGTCCACCAGCGGACGGTTCATCATCATGGTCATGCCGGTGATCGGCTCTTCCACCAGCAACCGCCCGATAACGCTGTTCTCCAGCTTGCGGCCGCGATACTGATTGATGGAAGGCGCGAGGATTTTATTGTCGCCATCGGACAGGGACGTGTCGGTATGCACCAGCAGCGGCTTGTCCGCGCCGTGGCGCGCCTCAAGCTGCTTCATCCGGTGCAGGCTGCGCGCGATCTTCTCGGGATGCCACACATCGTCCTGATCGGAAAACATGACATATTTGCTGTCGGTCAATTCCAGCAGCCGTCCAAAATTCTGCGACGGCCCTAATTGCTTATTGGGAGTAGCACCGGTTGGGTCATCGTGGATGATGCGCACCTTGTCCGGATGTTGGGTGGCGAATTGCTCTATAATCTGCGGCGTGGCGTCGGGAGAGTTATCGTCGCGGATCAACAATTCCCAGTTCTGATTCGTCTGGGCCAGCAGCGAGTCGAACTGCTGCTGAAGGAACCGGGCCCCCTTATAGGTAGCCATGACGATTTGAATATCGGCCATAAAATCGATAAGTAATTGTATATGCTATGCTTATAGCATATACGGCAACAAAAGTTAAGATGTTAATTACCGGCTATCGGCATTCAGCCGTGTTTCAGCTTCATAAACAATATGATAAGCGCCAGCACAAACGTGATGGAGTTGGCCAGGATAATGGACGGGCTGTCAATCATCACCCCGTAGACGAACCACATGGCCAGACCCGCGGAAATCAGCACATACATGCCAAGGGAAATACTCTGGGTATGCTTATGGCGCACCACCTTGATCATCTGCGGCACATAGGCTGCTGTCGTCAGCACCGCGGCGACATACCCTACCCATTCTGGATTCATGATTTTTCCTGATTTTGACGTGGTTATGATTGACAATAGCGCCCTTTCTTTTAAACCGGTTAACGGGCTTTTCAAGGCTTATCGCCCAAAACTTTTTGTTTTAAAATAAAATATGTCCAAAACACTGCTCCCCACAGGTTGCTACGATCTGTTACCTCCGTACGCCCGGCATGAATCCGAGCTGTCGCAGGCATTGCTGTCGGTGTTTGAGGGCTTTGGCTATGAGCAGGTATCGCCGCCTTTGCTGGAATACAGCGAAAACCTGCTGGCCGGGCGCGGCGCATCGCTATCGCCGAAAACATTCCGCGTCATGGATCCGACCGCGCATAAGGTCATGGGCCTGCGCGCCGACATCACGCTGCAGATTGCGCGCATCGCCGCCAGCCGCCTCGCCCACGCGCCGCGCCCGTTGCGCCTGTGCTATAACGGGCTGATCCTGCGCATGCAGGGCGAGCAATTGAAAGACGACCGCCAGCTACGTCAGGCTGGTATCGAACTGATCGGCGCTGCCACGCCGGAAGCCGACGCCGAAGTGATTATGGTCGCCGCCACGGCGCTGAAAAAAGCCGGTGTCACGCAACTATCCATCGACCTCAATCTTCCCGGCATTGTAGGTAGCTTGCTGGCGAGTGAAAAACTCGATAACGAGCAGTTGAACACGCTGTTCGAAGCGGTCGCGCATAAAGATGTCTCCACCATCCGCGCCCTGTCGTTTAAGTACCGCAATACGGTGATCGGCCTATTGCAATGCGCCGGTCCCGCTGCCAGTGCGCTGGCTGCCATTGGCCGCCTCGACCTGCCCGACGGCGCGCGCAAACAACTGAGTGATTTGCAGGAAGTCGTCAGCATCATCACCAACCGCGGCGCGCCTGAATGGGAGATTACCATCGATGTCACGGAAAATCGCGGTATGGGGTATTATTCCGGCATCAGCTTTTCGATTTTCATTCCCGGCGCATCTCTCGAAGTCGGGCGCGGCGGGCGCTACCTCATCGAAGGCAACAAACCAGGACAGGATACGGAAGCCACCGGCTTTACGCTCTATGTCGAAACGCTGCGCGAGCTGCTTCCCGAACCGAAACGCGGCAAGCGCGTGTTCATCAGCGAAGGCATCACCAGCGATAAGGCGCGCGCATTGCAAAAAGATGGGTACATTACCCTCTACGCCTTATCGGAATATGGGCATGGCGAAGATGAAGCGCGCCGTCTGGAATGCACCCATATCTATGAAGGCGGACAGGTAAAGGCATTACAATAATGTATGACAACGGAGTTTTATAGTTCATGACGAATGTCGCGGTAATCGGTTCCCAGTGGGGAGATGAAGGTAAAGGTAAGGTCGTTGACTGGTTGTCGGAACGCGCCCATGTCGTGGTGCGTTTTCAGGGCGGGCACAATGCCGGGCACACGCTGGTCATTGACGGCGTCACCTACAAGCTCTCGCTGCTGCCGTCGGGCATCGTCCGCCCCGGAAAGCTCTCCATCATCGGCAACGGCGTGGTCATCGACCCGGTGGCGCTGTTCAGCGAAATCGACACTGTCAGCAAGCTCGGCGTCAAAGTTACTCCGGAGAATCTGCGCATCGCGGAAAACGCGCCGCTGATTCTACCCATCCACCGCAAGGTCGATCAGGTCGCCGAAGCCATCCGCGGCAAAGGAAAAATCGGCACCACGGGACGCGGCATCGGCCCGGCCTATGAAGACAAGGTAGCACGCCGCGCCGTACGCGTATGCGACCTTGCCGATAAGGACTTGCTGCGCGACAAGCTCGAAAACCTGCTCGTCTACAATAACGCCCTGCTGAACGCTGCCGGCGCGCCGCCGATGGAAGTAGATGAAATCCTGAAGCCTCTGCTTGAGATTGCGCCCAAACTGCTGGCGTTCGCCACTCCGGTATGGCTGCTGCTGGATACGCTCAGGCGTGAAGGCAAGCGCATATTGTTCGAAGGTGCGCAAGGCATCATGCTCGATGTCGATCATGGCACCTACCCGTACGTCACCTCGTCCAACACGCTTGCCGGCACCGCCACCGTCGGCTCCGGCATGGGCATGGGCGGCATCGGCTATGTGCTGGGCATCACCAAGGCCTACACCACACGCGTCGGCTCCGGCCC
>Ga0163144_10002631_pt1 | contig 41164 bp, 35 predicted proteins | sample OliLak19BULKMAT1_FD_123175 | JGI IMG/M metagenome (GOLD analysis project Ga0163144, IMG submission 123175) | Freshwater microbial mat bacterial communities from Lake Vanda, McMurdo Dry Valleys, Antarctica - Oligotrophic Lake LV.19.BULKMAT1 | ecosystem: Environmental > Aquatic > Freshwater >...
CGCCACCCAACCCTCGTCGCACGCGAGTCGAACGCCAGTGTGCGCACCCTCGAACGCCTGTTCCGACGCGAAACCGGACTGTCCTTCGGCCTCTGGCGCCAACGCGCCCGCCTCGTACACGCCATGGCGCTGCTGGCCGACGGCGAGAGTGTCACGCGCGCTGGACTCGCCGCCGGCTATGCCACCACCAGCTCCTTCGTGGCCGCCTTCAAGCGACTCGCCGGTGTCTCGCCCGGCCGCTACGCGCGGCCACTGCCGCTGCCGCCACGTTCGACATCGCCACGCACGACATCGCTCGACGGCGAGCGCATGGCGACGAACGAAAGCGAGCGTGACGGCGCCGTTGCTCCAGTCGCGCAGTGCCGCGCTTCAGATCAGATCACATCACAACACTATCGCAATCTTCCCCGTCGTCGCATTGCTCTCCATCAGCGCGTGTGCTTCCGCAATCCGCTCAAGCGGAAACGTCGCCGCAATGCGCGTCGTCACCGCTCCACGCTCCAACCACGGCATCACCTCGCGGGCGAACGCGTGCGTGACGTCGATCCGCTCCTCCAACGATCGACTGCGCAGCACCGTACCGCGCACCGTCAGCCGTCGCGAGAGCATGAAGCGCAGATCCAGCGTGCTCTCCAAACCGGCCAGCGTGCCGATGATCACCAACCGTCCTTTCGGGGCCATGGCGGCGATGCTCTCGCGCACGTAGTCGCCGCCCAGGAGGTCGAGCACCACATCCACGCCGCGTCCGTTGGTCCATCGCTTCACCGCGGCGCCTACCCAGCCCGCCTCTCCCGGCGTCGCGCCGTCCTCCATGCCGACGGCGCGTGCCGCCTCCAGCTTCAACGCTCCACGTGCTGTCCCGAAGACGCGTGCGCCGAGCTGTCGCGCGATCTGGATCGCCGTCAGGCCGACGCCACTGCCGACGGCGTGAATGAGCACCGTCTCGCCCGGACGGACCGCCGCCTGCGCCACCAGCGCGTCGTGCGCGGTGATGCACGCTTCGGGAGACGCGCCGGCGATGTCCCAGCTGACGGCGTCCGGCACCGCCGCCACCGCCCGCTGGTGCGTCACAAGAAACTCGGCGTGGGCGCCACCGCCCACGAGCCCACAGACGCGTGCGCCGATCGGCCACTGTGTCGCGTTCGGCCCACAGGCTGCCACCTCGCCCGCGAACTCAAGCCCGGGTATGTCCGTCGGCACGCCGGCCGGGGCGGGGTAACGACCGGACCGCTGCAGCAGATCCGCTCGATTGAGGGCCGAGCTGCGAACCCGGACGAGGATCTCGCCGACGCCCGGTACTGGCACTGCGCGTAGCTGGATTGCCAGCACTTCAGGTCCGCCCGGCGTCGTGATGATCGCCGCGCGCATGGCTGTCGGGACGGTTCCGTGACCTGCATTGTGCTGTGACATGCGCGGAGTCTCGCGGGTCTGACGAAGAGTGCAAGTGTGACCTGAGAAGCTCTCAGTGCGACGTACGACTTGAGACGGACTGATGTGTGCAAGTGACCACTTGCGTGTAAGCAAGTGCTTGCATAATGTGCAACCATGATTGACGACCATCGCCACAGGATCCTGGAAGCCGCCACCCGTGTCTACGCCCAGCACGGGTGGCGCGGGGCGACGACGCGTCGCATTGCCGAAGAAGCCGGCGTGAATGAAGTCACGATCTTCCGTCACTTCGGCTCCAAGGACGCGCTGCTCGATGCCGCCATCGTCGCGTCGGTGACCGATCAGGAGTCGATCCTCCCCGCCGAACCCGTCGTGCCGGAGTCCGACCTGTTCGAGTGGGCGGTCGCCAAGCACGAAGAGCTGTCCCGCAAGCGCGTGATGGTGCGACAGCTCATGACTGATGCGGTCGATCGTCCGGACGTGGCCGCCTGCGCGGGGCACGGCCCGAACATCGCCGCAGCACAGCTGCGCGAATACGTGGTGCAACTGCGCCGCAACGGGTGGATCTCCGAAACGAACGCGGTGCAACCGTCTGAAGTCGGCGCGGCCGTCACGATGCTCATGGGCGCGGTCTTTTCGGATGCGATGAATCGCGACCTGATGCCCGGAATGTTTCCTCAACCCAAGACCGAAACGCTACTCGCCTACGTGCGGATTTTTCTGCGCGGGCTCGGCGCGCTGCCGGAACCGTCGCGCAAGACGGCGCGTACGGCCCGTCGCGAGTCCATTTCTTCCTCCTCGATCACCAAATGACGTCCTTCAATCGCTTCAGCGGCTTGCGACAGTACGCAAGCCAGCACGCAATGCGAGTCGTGCTCACGCTGGCTTCCACTGCATCCCTTGCACCGACGTCGGTGCTCTGGTCGCAGACGCCACAAACTCCAACCGGTGCGGCCGTCTCGCTCTCGTTGGCCGACGCATTGCGCATGGCCACGGGGGCCAGCGAGTCGATCGGACTGGCGCAGGCGGGCGCGCAGCGTGCGCAGGGGCAGCAGCTGCAGGCGCGCTCGGCGATGATGCCACAACTCGCTACCAGTCTCGCCTGGACGAAGACGCTGCAGAACCAGTTCGAGGCGATCACCCGTCAATCCAACAGCGGCAACAACAACGGTGGCGGCGCCGATACCACGGCCGAGAATCCGATCACACGTATCTTCGCGTCGCCATACAATACCACGTTCGGTATCACGGCGTCGCAGCCGTTGTATACGGGTGGACGGGCGGCGGCAGGGGTTCGCGCCGCGCGCATCGGTCGAGAGTCAGCCGAGATCGGCATCACGAGCGCGAAAGCGCAGGTGCAGCTCGACGTAACGCAAGCGTATTACGACGCCGTGCTCACTGATCGTCTCGTGCAGATCGCCGAATCGTCGCTCGTGCAATCCGAACGCACACTGCGTCAGGTGCAACTCACGCGCAGCGTCGGCTCGGCATCGGAGTTTGAACTCATCCGCGCGCGCGTGACGCGCGACAATCAGCGGCCGAGCTGGCTGCAGTCGCGCACCAATCGCGACCTTGCGTACGTGCGACTTCATCAGCTCCTCAACCTGCCACTCGATCGTGCGCTCTCGCTCTCCGATGGCATTGTCGAAGCAGCAGCGCCCGCGGGCGTGAATACACCGTCGGCGCCGATCACCACGGTGAATGTGTCGTCAGCCGAAGTACTCACGATCGATCCGAGTGTGCGCGCGGAGGTCTCGCGCGTGCTCGCCTCGACCGATACGTCCGCGAAGACGCGTGCCCCGGTGCGGCAGGCGCTCAAGGGCGTTGAACAGGCGCAGCAGCAATTGAAGGCGACCAAGTCGCAGTGGCGGCCCTCCATCACGGCCACCTCCAACTATCAGCGACTCGCGTATCCCGACAACGGATTGCCGAGTGCCCTGTCGGATTTCTTTCCGAACTGGACGGCGGGTGTTGGCATCTCCTTCCCGTTCTTCACTGGTGGACGCGTCAAGGGCGAAGTGCTGGCGGCGGAAGCGACGGTGAAGGAAGCCGAGCTGCGGTTGCAGCAAGCCGAAGAGGGGGCGGCACTCGATGCGCGCAATTCGGTGGCGCAGTTGGAGCAGGCGGAAGCGGCGTGGCAGGCGAGTGTCGGCACCGCCGAGCAGGCGACGCGCTCGTATGACATCGCCGAAGTGCGGTTCCGCGAGGGAATCTCCACTCAACTCGAGTTGTCGGAAACTCGCGTGCAGTTGCAGCAGGCGCTTGCCAATCGCGCCAAGGCCGCTCGCGATCTCCAGGTTGCGCGTGTCCGACTCCAGCTTCTTCGCGATCTGCCGCTCGCGGGCGGTAGTGCGCAATCCACCGGTACCGGCTCTGGTACCTCCACGCCCGGCAACACCCCATGACAACGATTCCGCGCCACATGGCGCCAATGACGACGCTGCTGGCCCTCACGTTGGTGGCCGGCGCCTGCGGCAAGTCCGGTGATGCCGCGCCGACGACGGGTGCTCCGACGGCGCAGAACATCGGGCCGGACAACGTCGCCATCGCGCGTACTGACACGTTGCGCAGCGGGCCTGCCATTTCGGGCACGCTCGTCGCCGATCGCGAGGCGCGCATCCGTGCCGAAGTGTCCGGCGCGATGCTGCAGACCTACGTCGAACAGGGGGAGCGCGTCTCGCCAGGCATGACGCTCGGCCGCATCGACGATGCATCGGTGCGCGATGCGCAGTTGTCTGCCAGGTCGCAGGTGACACAGGCAACCGTGGCGGCCGAACAGGCCGCGCGCGAGCTGCAGCGCTCGAAGACACTGGCCGCGGCTGGTGCGATTGCCGAGCGCGATGTGGAAGCGGCGGAGCGTGCGAGCTTGTCGGCGCGGGCGCAGTTGGCCGATGCGAAGGCGAGGCTGTCGAGCGCGGAGAGGAATCTGCGCAACACGACCGTGCGCGCGCCTTTCGCGGGCGTAGTGTCGGAGCGCTCGGTGAGCGCGGGCGATGTCGTCGCCCCTGGCGCTGCGTTGTTCACGATCATCGACCCGCGCAGTCTCCGGCTCGAAGCGTCGGTGCCGACGTCGGCGCTCGGCGACGTGCGCATTGGTGCGCCGGTGCTGTTCACGGTGAATGGCTTCGCTGGTCGCGAGCTCGAGGGGAAGATCACGCGCATCGCACCGTCGGTGGATCCGCAGACGAAGCAGGTGCGTTTGTTGGCCAGCGTGCCGAATGCCCAGGGGCAGCTGGTATCAGGGCTGTTTGTTCAAGGACGTATCGCGGCAGACAAGCGTGTTGGTGTGATGGTGCCGGAGCAGGCGATCGATCAGACCGCCGTGCGTCCGTACGTCGTGCGGCTGAAGGGCGGCAAGGTGGAGCGCGTGGACGTCGAGTTGGGTGTGCGCGACGAAGCGGCCTCCATGTACGAGATCAAGAGCGGCGTAGCCAGTGGCGACACCGTCCTGCTGGGCGCCGCACGCGGCATTTCGAGCGGAACGGCTGTCGTCGTGTCAGCGCCCGCTGATGCGGCGACGACATCTGCAACAGCGCCTGCGACACCAGCATCCGCCCCCGCGAAGAAGAACTGAATCCTCTAAGAGGCACCATCAATGTTCATCTCAGACTTCGCGATCAAACGACCGCTGGTCACCGTGGTCGCCATGCTGACGCTGGCCGGCTTCGGATTGGTTTCGCTGTTTCAGCTGCAGACCGATGAATTCCCCGAAGTGCAGCCGCCGATCGTGCTCACGACGATCGTCTATCCCGGTGCATCGCCCGAGCAGGTGGAACGCGAGATCCTCGAACCCATCGAGGAGGCGATCCAGTCCATCTCGGGTGTGAAATCCATCAATGGCGAAGCGCGCGACGGCTTCGCCCAGATCGTGACGCAGTTCGTCTTCTCGAAGGACCTGCAGGAAGCCTCGCAGGAGATCCGCGATGCGATCGGCACGAAGCGTCAGGACCTGCCGCAGGAAATGGAGGAGCCGATCCTCAAGAAGTTCAGTCCGACCGACGCACCGATCGTCACGCTCTCGCTCTTCTCGACGTCACTGACGCCGGCGGAACTGACGCGCATCGCCGATCCCGGCATCACGCGCGAGTTACGCTCGATCGCCGGTGTGGCCGATGTGAGCGTCACCGGTGGTGTGAAGCGCGAGCTCACGATCAATCTCGATCCGCAGCGGTTGCAGGCGGCGGGCGTGAGCGTGCCGCAGGTCGTGCTCGCTCTGCAGCAGGGCAATCTCGCGGTGCCCGTCGGGCGCGTGACCAGCGCACTCGACGAGCGCACGATTCGTCTGCAAGGTCGCCTTGGCGGCCCGCAGGATTTCATGCAGCTCGTGGTCGCCGAAAAAAACGGGCGTGTCGTTCGACTCGGCGATGTCGCCGTCGCGACGGACGGCATCGAGGAGCAGCGCACGGTCGCGCTGTTCAACGGCAAGGACGCCGTCGGCATCGAAATCAAGAAGACGAAGGGCTACTCCACGACTGCGGTGGCAGAAGCCGTCTTCCAGAAGGTTGAAGCATTGCGGCCGACGTTGCCCAAGGGCGCGCAACTCGACGTGGTGAAGAACAAGGGCGAGCGCGTCGAGAACTCGGTGAAGAACGTGCAGAGCGCGCTCATCGAAGGGGCGCTGCTCACCGTGCTCGTGGTCTTCCTTTTCCTGAATTCATGGCGCTCGACGGTCATTACCGGTTTGGCGTTGCCGGTGTCCGTGCTGGCCAGCTTCATCGCCGTGTGGTCGTTCGGTTTCACGCTCAACACGATGTCGCTGCTCGGTCTCTCGCTCGCCATCGGTATTCTGATCGACGACGCGATCGTGGTGCGCGAAAACATCGTGCGGCACGTGGAGATGGGTAAGGATCATTACACGGCGGCGCGCGAAGGCACCGACGAAATCGGATTGGCCGTTGCGGCGACCACGTTTTCGATTGTTGCCGTGTTCGTCCCGATCGCCTTCCTGCAGGGCGAGTCCGGCCAATGGTTCAAGCCCTTCGCCCTGACCATCGCCTGCTCGGTGCTGGTGTCGTTGTTCGTCTCGTTCTCGCTCGACCCGATGTTGTCCGCCTACTGGCCCGATCCGCATCTCGAGGAGCATGAGAAGTCGTGGATCACCAAGCAGCTCGACAAGTTCAACCACTGGTTCAACGGGCTCGCCAACGGCTATCGCGGCGTCATCGGCTGGGCGCTCGATCACCGCGCGGCAATGGTCGGACTCGCCGTACTGAGCTTTGTCGGCGCGCTGGCGTTGCCGGCGACGGGCTTGGTCGGTGGCGGCTTCTTCCCGCTGGAAGACAACGCGGAAGTGCTGATGACCGTGGAAACTCCACCGGGTGCCAACGTCGACTATCTGCGGCAGAAGGTGACGGAGACGATCAACATCGCGGGCAAGTATCCCGAGACGAAGTACACGTTCGTCACCGCCGGCGGCGCGAGCGGTGCGGTTGACCTCGCGAGTGTGTACGTGAAGCTGAGCACCAAGGCGGAGCGCCGTTCGAAGGGTCAGCGCGGCGCCGAAGAGTTGGCAGCGCAGATGCGCGAGGATCTCAAGGGCATCGGCGGCGCGGACGTGTCGGTCTTTACGAGCGACTTCGCCGGGCAGGAAAAGCAGATCTCCATTGAACTGCGCGGCAACGACAAGGCGGCGTTGCAGATCGTGGCGGATCAGTACAAGGCAGCGCTCAGGTCCACGTCGGGCGCGGTGGACGTGGGACTGAGCACGAAGGGGCAGAAGCCCGAACTTACCGTCGTACTCGATCGCGGACTCACCGGCTCGCTCGGCTTGAGTGTTGGGGCCGTCGCACAGGCCATTCGCCCCGCATTCGCCGGACTCGACGCGGGCGACTGGGTGGATCCGACGAATCAGACTCGCAAGGTGATGGTGCGATTGTCACCTGAGGCACGAGCGCGCGGAACGGACCTCGCGCTGCTGCCGATCGGCATCGGCAGTGGACCGGACGCGCAACTCGTGCCGCTGCAGCAGGTGGCGACGATCAGGAACCAGCTCGGCCCGGCCATCGTCAATCACCTCGATCGCGACAACGTGATCAAGGTGCAGGGCAACATCGCCGGTCGGTCACTGACGGAAGTGATGAAGGAGTTCGAGGAGAAGACGTCGAAGATTGCGCTGCCACCGGGCGTGAAACTGTCGTCGGGCGGACAGGTGCAGCAGCAGGAAGAGGTCTTCAGCAGTGTGTTCATCGCACTCGGCGTTGCGGTGGCGCTCATGTACCTCATTCTCGTGATTCAGTTCGGCTCGTTCCTCGATCCCATCGCCATTCTCATTTCGCTGCCGCTGTCGTTGATCGGTGTGATGGGTGCGCTGGCGATCACGGGGAACACGATCAACATCATGAGCCTCATCGGTGTCATCCTGCTGTGCGGCATCGTGGCCAAGAACGCGATTCTGCTCATCGATTTCGCCAAGTGGGCGCGGGAGAAAAACGGCATGCCATTGCGTGAGGCGCTGATCGAGGCGGGGGCCATTCGCCTGCGTCCGATTCTCATGACAACCTTCGCCCTGATCGCGGGTATGATCCCCGTGGCATTGGGCAACGGCGAAGGCGCGCAGTTCCGTGCGCCACTCGGCGTTGCCGTCATCGGTGGCGTGATCACGTCCACCGTGCTCACGCTGCTCGTGATTCCGACGTTCTACGAGATCTTCGACAACATGCGCGCATGGTTCTCGCGCCGCGTGGGACTGACGCCACCGCACACTGGTCAGTTCAAGACGTTCGAAATGCCTGTTCCCGGCGTGGGCGACTGATACCCGGTAGATTGGAGGCAGGCTGGCGTGCCTGATTCCGGACGGGGGCCCACGGCGTCAATCGCTTTGGGTCCCCGTTTCGCTTCCTCTCTCTTCGCGCGATGCAGTCACTCCTTGCCGTGCTCACTGCCCTGAACGCCGCATCGTCGGCGAGCAGTGCGTTTGGCGTTGGGCAGGCAGACTTCTTCGAGACGATCGCCAACAGCCCGTGGGTGTACTGGGCGCTGGCGCTGTCGGTGATGATCACCGAGGAGCTGTCGCCAATCCTGGCGGGGATCGCGGCCAACGAGGGCGACCTGATTCTCACGCACGCCATCGTGTCGATCACACTCGGCGGGTGGTTCTTCACGGGTCTGCTGTACCTCGTGGGGCGACTCAAATGGGACTGGATCCGCCGCAAATGGCCCAAGGTGCGGGCGACGGGAACGGTGGCGCTGCGCGTGGTGGCGCGGAATCCCGTCACGGCATCGCTGTTCGTCCGATTCGCCTTTGGCTTGCGGATCGTGCTGCCGATGGCCTGCGGCGCCGCGCGGGTGCCGGTGGCGGTGTTCATCCCCGCCACGCTGATCGGCTCGGCGGTATGGTCAATTCTGTTCACGCTCATTGGCTACGGCGCAGGCCAGGCGGCGGTCCGGATGATCGGACACCTGGGCCGCGTGGGCGAGGTGGTGGGCGCGCTTCTCGTATGCGGACTTCTGCTCGTCTTCCTCAGGTGGAATCGGAGACGGACCGAGCGGAAGGCGGACAAGCGTCGGGCCGCGGGAAAGCGGGCGAAGGACGAGGCGAGCAAGGCGGTGGAGCAAGAGTCAGCTCGCTGACCGGCAACTCTCAGGTGTCGGGCTTCGTGTCTGGGCTTCCGGTTGTGGGATACTCCGGGGCCGCCTCTCTCGAAGCCCAAAACCTTTACCGGAAGCACGACACTTGGAAGTTGCCGTTCAGCGAACGTCCCTCGCCGCCGCTCGGAGCTCCGCCCACACCCGCTCCACATGCTCCCGCGCCGTGCGGATATTCCCGATCGCCAATCTCAACGTGTATTTCCCGTTGAGCCTGGAATGCGACAGGTACGCATGACCGGCCGCGTTCACCCGCTCCATGATCGCCGCGTTCAGTCGCGCGATCTCCACTTCGTCTGCTCCCGCCGGCGCGTAGCGAAAGCACACCAGTGACAGTGGCACCGGTGCCATCAGCTGCCATCCGCCTTCGTAGTGCACCATCCCCGCGAAGTCGCGCGCGAGTTCACAATGGAGTCGAATGCGCGCCGCGATTCCTTCGACGCCGAACGCGCGCATGACCATCCACAACTTGAGCGAGCGGAAGCGACGGCCGAGTTGGATGCCGTAGTCCATCAGGTTGGTCACCTCGTCCTGTCCGCGTGTGACGAGATACTCGGGCATCAGCGCGAACGCCTGCTTCAGCGCGTCGGGACGCTTCGTATACAGCACCGAGCAGTCCATCGGCGTGAACAGCCACTTGTGCGGATTCACCACGAGCGAGTCGGCGCTGTCCACACCGTCCATGAGGTAGCGGAGTTCCGGTACGATGGCAGCGACGCCGCCATATGCCGCATCGATGTGGACCCAGCAGCCGAACGACTTCGCGATCGCCAAGATCCGGGGAACCGCATCGATGCTGGTGGTACTCGTCGTGCCGACGGTCGCCACCACGGCGATTGGCGTGTGGCCGTGTTGCAGGTCATTCGCGATCGCCTCGGCGAGTGCATCCGTGCGCATGCGAAAATCGTCGTCGGCCGGAATCTTCACGAGGTTGTCGTGGCCAAGTCCGAGCGCGATGACTGCTTTGTCCACCGACGAGTGCGCATGCTCGCTGCAGTAGACGCGAAGCCGCGGCATGTCGGCGCGACCGGCCATGCCCTGTGCACGTACGTCGAATCCGGCCGCTTCACGCGCGGCGGCAAGGGCATAGAACGTACTTATGCTGGCCGTGTCGGTGATCTGACCAAACCATCCGTCGCCAAGCCCCATGAGCTGTCGCAGCCAGTCCAGCGTCGTCTCTTCAAGCTCCGTCACGGCGGGACTCGTGACCCAGAGCATGCCGTTCGCGTTCAGCGCTGCGGTCAGCAGCTCACCGAGAATGCCGGGATACGATCCCGAGTTCGCGAAGTACGCAAAGAACGCCGGGTGATTCCAGTGCGTGATGCCGGGGAGCAACGTCTCCTGCACGTCGCGCAGCATGTGATCGAGCGATTCGCCGTGCTGCGGCGCCGATGCGGGCAACGCGGCGCGAATCTCACCGGGCTGCACCCGACTCTTCACGGGATGACGATCGGGATGCTCGAGATACTCGGCGATCCAGTCGACGGCTGCGTGGGCCGCGGCGCGGAACTCTTCGGGGGCGAGATCGCCGATGTGCGGCATGAGTGTGCGATGACGGTGGAAGCGAAGTGACGTGATGCAGTGAAAAACGTTGCCGTGTGCAGCGGCGGCTCAAACGCACATCGAGATGTGCAGGCGTCGTGATCGCGCGGTCGACTACGGTGGCGCGAGTCGCAAGCCCCAGTGCGTGCGCAGATACTCCTCGAGCACAATGGCGGTGACATTGGCGAAGCGTTCGCGATTGACGGCGTTGTCGCGCACACCGGCGAAGTTCGCTTCGATCTGCACACCGCAGATGTTGCCGTTGGTGGTCCCGCCCAGGGGAGTGGCACTCGCGCCGCAGCTGTGCCTCGCGGTGTTGTCGCCACCATTGAAATAGTCACTGCCGTTGGGACGCGGATCGGCCGCGCTGGGCACTGACGGAAAACCGTTGTTGGCATAGAGGGAGCCGAGGCTGTTCGCGCCACGCAGCAACGCCGAAAAGGAAAGCGGTGAGAATTGCGAGAGGGTGCGAATACTGGCCGTATTTTCAAACGTCGTCGTGGCGTCGAGCGCCGCGTCCGTGCGATCGAGATCCGCGTCGGCGAGCAGGTAGCCGAGTTCGAGGCGCTGAATGGCATGCCCGTGTCCGTGCATGTCCATGTACCACCCTTTGCCGGTTGCCTGAAGGACCGCACGTTTCGCAATGTCGATGAACGCGTGCCACTCAAACAGCGCGGCGGCCGCATCGGCGTTGCCACAGGCTGCTTCGGGCGGTACGCGATTGGGGTCGAGTTTGCGCCGCGAAAGGTTGGAGATGATCACGTGCGGATACGCGCCATGCCGCGCGAAGTATCGCTGCTGCATCACGCGCACCAGCTCGCTGGTGTTTGCATCGGTGACCGTTGTCGCGCTTCCCCCGCATGCCGCAGCAATGCGATCGGGAATGGACGTCGGTGCCAGCGCGCCGCCGTGTGGCGCGGTGAGAATGATCGGCGCGTTGCCCGCCAGATATTCGATGTAGCTGTTGCGGCCGAAGTATGCCTGGCCCGCCACATACGCGATCGTACCCGTCACGGTCACCGCGAGACTCGCACTCGCGCTGCCGGACGAGACCGTGATGGTCGTCGTGCCTGGTGCGACCGCCGTCACCAACCCCGACGCGGAGACGTTCGCGATCGCCGCGGTACTCGAACTCCACGCGAGCGTCACGAACAGCTCGCGCCCCTGTTGATCACGCGCCGCTGCCGTCAACTGCAGCGTCCTCCCAACCGCCACCGTCGCACTCGACGATGTCAGCGTGATGGACGTGAGAACCGGCGTGGCGGCCGGCGGCGAAGTGGGCGTATCCGGCGCGCCGCCGCCACAACCGATGGCGAAAACCAGACTGAGCGCGACACACAGGTACGCGTGCGAATGCCCGATGACCGTCGCGCGACGACGCAGTGTCATACTCGATTGGGATTGATGATCCGCAACCGAGATCAGGACGCGGGAATGAGGCCGCGCGGCATGGCGCGACCGACAATCAACGTGACGTTGTCCGTGCCACCGCCGTCCAGTGCATCCTGCAACAGCTGTTCGCACACCTCGCGTGCCGTCGTCATTTTCGACAGGCGTTCCGCGATGCGCTCGTCACTCACATGCTTGGTGAGACCATCGCTGCACAGCAGATGCACGTTGCGCCAATCGGCGCGCAGGCGAGTCACCACCGGTGTGGTGGTTTCGCCGCCGATGGCGCTCGAAAGCACGTTGGAGAACTGCGAGCGCGCAGCAACCGCGCGCGTAAAGACGCCCTGGTCCACCAGATCCTGCGCCAGTGTCTGGTCGCGTGTGAGCTGCGTCAGTGTCCCCTCGCGAAACAGGTAGTATCGTGAGTCGCCCACCTGCAGCAGATAGTACCACGGCCACACACCGAGAAACAGCGTCAGCGTCGTGGCCATCGATCGCCCATCGCCTTCGGTGTGCGCACGCTGCACGACCGCTTCATGACAGCGCATGGCGGCTTCCTGCAACCGCTCAATGAACTCGGTGTCCGAGCCACCGCTTCGGTCATACACGCGAAGGCTGCTCGTGACGTACTGCATGGCAATCTCGAGGGCGGTCGCACTCGCCCGTTCTCCGCCCGTCAATCCTCCAACGCCATCGGCAATCATCGCCAGAATGGCCAGACGCTCATCACTCTGCTGCAGATGCGTTGGATCGGCGAGACTCGTCTGTAACACTTCGATGCGACGATGGACCGTCGAAACCAGGAAATGATCCTGATTGATAGTACGCACGCGACCGATGTGCGTGAGACCAAAAACTTCGATCTCATCGTCGCGCGGTTGGCGCTCCGGGTCAGCGAGTGGCAGGTCGGGCATCAGTGTGGTCGCGCGATGCGATCGAAGCCGAGGAACAGGGATGTTTGCACAACATACCGCGCGGTTTCGGGCCGTCCATGCCGCCGCACCACTGGCGGGCCGGATCGCCAGTGCGAATTGTTCAGCAGCACCTCGCGCCGCACCATCCCGGTCCGCGCATCCATCACGAGTCAGCTGCGAGTGCCATTCGAGTGAGATACGAGTGAGATACGAGTGAGATACGAGTGAGATACGATCCCAGGCGGGCGCTGCTCGAGGAGTCCGAGCTTCAGAGACTGCGTCAGGAAGTCGCCCGCCTGCGCAATGAGAACGAACGGCTCGCGGCGATGCCCTCGCGCACCACCGGCCCGCTGCCTCCCCCGCACAGCATGGTGTCGCGCGCACCCGCTGCATCACGCGAGCAGCCGTGGAAGGGGAGACTATTAACGGCCCTTTTGGTCGGGCTCGCCTTCACACTCGGTCTGGTCTACGCCGACCACCTCTCGCAGGGGGAAGCGCGGCGAGGCTTCCTGATCGTCTGGACCGCGTTCCGATCGTAAGCACAACAGCGAGGTGAAGACCGAGCACTTTGGCGTGCCGCTGCCTTGTGTCGCACGCTGATGTCGATCACGGCCCCTTCGGCTGCGCCACCTGCGGCCGCACCGTCGGATACGTGATGCCGAGCTGTTCGAGATACGTCTTGTACTTGGTCGGATCGTAGTAGAACGCTTTCTGCTGTGGGCGGAAGCGTGCCATGATCTCGGCGTTCAATTCGATCGGTGGCGTGTCCTGCGGGCGAATGAACGGCTGATACTTCGTGTCCTTCGTCTGCACATCCTTGAAATACGTCCACGCATCGGCCACCACCGTGGGCGAGAGCATGATGTCGAGCATCGTCAGCGCCTGCACCTTTGCACCGGCCAGTGCGCCCTTGTGCGCAATCGGCGTGGCCATGGAAATGGCGTTCGCCCAGTTGTGCCCCGGCAGCCCCGGAATGTTGGAGGGAAAGCGCAGCGTGACGGTCGGCACATTCCACGACACATCGCCGATATCGTCGGAACCACCGCCCATCCAGTTCTGCGGCGTCTCTGCGCCACGCAACTCCTTGTTCACCGCCATCTGCAAGCCGAAGTCGGGCGAACCGAGCTCCTTCTGGATCCCCTTTGCCAGCGTCTGGTCCTTGTCATCCCACTTGGGCATGCCAACCGTCTGAATATTATCGTGCATCGCCTGTGCAATCGGCTTGCTGAAATGCCCGCTCCAGCCCGAGCCGAGAATGCGCACCGTATCGAGCTTCGTATCGGTCATCATCGCCGCGCCTTCGGCGACTTTCTTGCCGATCTCGAACAGCGCCATCGTACGCGGATAGTCCTGCTCGCGGAAGTAGAACCAGATGCTCGCCGTGCTGGGCACCACGTTCGGCTGGTCGCCACCGTCCTTGATCACATAGTGCGAGCGCTGCTGGAGCCGCAGATGTTCGCGACGGTATTCCCACCCCTGACCCATCAGCATCGCGGCATCGAGCGCGCTCTGTCCGCGCCACGGCGCACCGGCCGCATGTGCGCTTGAGCCACGGAACTTGAACTCGGCGGAGATGAGCGCACTCGATCCACTCGCGCCCCACGAGACACCGAGGTCGTTGCCGACGTGCGTGAACAGCGTGACGTCGGTGTTTTTGAAGACACCGGAGCGCACGAGGAACGCCTTGCCGGCCATCTGTTCTTCCGCGATGCCGGGCCAGAGCAGGATGGTGCCCGGAATCTTGTCGCGAGTCATGAGCTGCTTCACCACGATGGCGGCGACGATGTTCACCGCCTGTCCGGAATTGTGTCCTTCGCCGTGGCCCGGCGCGCCCGCGATCATCGGCTCCTTGTAGCCGACGCCCGGCTTCTGTCCGGCCTGTGGAATGCCGTCGACATCAGAGCCGAGCGAGATCTCGGGCTTCCCTGAACCCTGCGACCACTTCGCCGTCCACGCCGTCGGAATGCCGGCGACCCCCTTCTCGACCTTGAAGCCTTCTTTCTCGAGCAGCGTCGTGATGTACTTCTGCGACTCGAACTCCTGAAAGCCGAGTTCCTGGAAGGAGAAGAGCATGTCCACGATCTCCTGCACCTGCTTGGCTCGCCCTTCGACCATCTGCAGGGCTTCCTCTTTCAGCCTGGCCAGTCGTGGATCGGCCGGGATCGTCGGCGCGGACGGCGCGGGCTTGGCGGGTTCCTGCGCATGCAGCAGCGCGGGCGTCGGTGCCATGAGGAACACGGCGCTGGCGACGAGGGTCGAAAGGTCTGAGCGTCTCATCGGGCTGGTGAGCAGAGGTGAACGTGCGACAGGGTGCACGGCAGCGGGCGCTTGGATAACCCCGCGAAGTTACCGCTGTTACGGAAACTGCACCACTCGCCTCCCCGTACGGAGGCGTCGTCTCCTCTGAACGACCCGATCCCCCGACTGCCACGCCTCGTGACGCGATTCTCCCGCCTGTTGCTCCTGCTCAGCATGCTGCCGCTGTCGATGCCGACCACACTCTCGGCGCAGCAGCGAACACGCGGGCAGACTACGCCACCGCGCGACACCTTGACGGCGGACGAACGCGAGGCCGTGCGCCAGTCACGGCGCGACGCACAAGCCATCGTGCGACGTCGATTGTCCGGTGACAGCACCACCCGTCGGGCCCGTGCCGATTCGGCGGCGAAGACGGCGTTCGGCAGTGACGAAGCCCGGTTGATCCTGCTGCGCGCGCGCGAGGCCCGCATTCGGCAGGACAGTGCGCTCACCGCCTATCGCGCGACGACGACGCAACGCTTCTCGGTGGGGATGGGTGTGCGGCGCGTCGGACTCGAAAAGCTCCTCTTTCGCGGCGACAACATCGCCCAGGTGTCGTGGAAGCGTGATGTCGGTGTGTGGGTGACGCCGATCGGATCGCGCATGACCGTGCCGATGGCCAGCAAGGTCGATGGCGACATGGTGGATGCCGTGTCGGTGCCGTACTTCCCCGGTCGTGAGTCGCTCTGGTTTCCGTCGTCGAACTTTGGTGTGGCCAAGACCGACGTGGACGAACGCGAGATGATCCATCCGATCGCGCGCGGAGCGGAATCGTTCTATCGCTACGAGACCGGCGACTCGGTGGATATTCGTCTCGAAGGCGGTCGTGTCATCAAGCTGCGCGAACTGCGCATCACGGCGCGGAAGCCGGATTGGCGTCTGTTCGTGGGCTCGTTCTGGTTCGATCGTGATGGCGGTCAGTTGGTGCGTGCCGCGTACCGGCTGGCCGTGGATATCGAGATCTGGGATCTCGTCGCCGAGGAGACGGCGCGCGAAGCGGTCGAAGGCGTGGAAGTCGCGAAGGTGCGCGATTCGCTGGCGCGTGCGAACCTGCCGCGTGACACGTACGTGAAGGATTCCACGCGTCGTGCGCGCGCCGCGGCCAACTCGAGTGGATCGGACGAGGATGCTCCACCGGCGTGGGTGACGGCCTCCTTCCGGCCCGCAAAGGCGAAGCTCGATGCCATCACGGTCGAATATGGGCTGTACGCCGGTCGCTTCTGGCTGCCGCGGCAGAACAGCGCGACGGCCTCGGCACAGGTGGGATTCATCCGCGTTCCCGTGCAGATCGACGAGAAGTTCACCTACGAGGAAGTGAACGGCGACTTCTCGTTGCCGCCTCTGCCGCCGCCGCGCGCGGCGATGATCGGCAACGTGGTGGTCGGCGATTCGAGCGGTCCGGGGAACGTGACGGTGCAGATGGGTGGCTCAGGAAAGGCCAGGGATACCACGGCGCAACGCGTGTCGCGCGACTCCATCCTCAATGCGCGCACCGGCGGAGCGCGCGCGCGGGAGTGTGCGAAGGACTCCACCTACACGCGTGTCGAGATGCGCTACGAAGGCGCGTTGCGCATCGCGTATGCGATGCCCTGTGATGAGAAAAAGCTGGCGTCGTCGCCGGCGTTGCCACCCGCGTATGCAGCTGATGAGGAGCTGTTCGATCTCAAGAGCCGCGACGAATTGCTGTCGGCGCTCGATCTTTCGCTGCAGTCCGCCTTCGCGCCGATGCCGATCAAGCTGCGCGCTGGCGCCGATCTGCTGCGCTTCAACCGCGTCGAAGGACTGTCGGTGGGTGCGATCGCCACGCAGAGTCTTGGTGCGGGTTACACACTCACCGCGCTCGGCCGCATCGGCCACGCCGATCGACACTTCAACGGGGAGTTCTCGGCGGCGCGCTCCAACGGCCAACGCACCGTTACGGGCACCGTCTTCCATCGACTCGCTGCCGCGAATCCCGAGTGGGCTGGCGCCTTGTCGCTTGGACCGTCGCTGCCGGCGTTGCTCTACGGACGGGACGAGGGCTCCTATTATCGCACGTTTGGCGCCGAGTTGTCGGAGAAGCGCGAGATGCGCCACGGTTCGCTCGAGTATCGTGTGTTCGTCGAGCGGCAGTACACGGCCGGCGATTCCGATGTGGTGAACACCTGGTCGCTGGCGCGCACGTTTGGTGATCGTCGCTTCGCGCGGAACATCGACGCGGAGCAGGCGAGTGTCACCGGCGTGGCCGGTAGTTGGTTGCGCGCCTTCGGTGCCGATCCGCGTGGGTTGCGTCTGACCACGGCAACACGACTCGAAGCGGGCACTGGCACGTTCGGGTATGCGCGTGGCTCACTCGACGGCACGGCCACGCGAACCATCGGGCGTGTCGCGACGGCGTTGACCGGAAGCATCGGCAGTTCGGCGGGCCGCGTACCGTTCCAGCGACTGTGGTATGTGGGCGGACTCCGCACGGTGCGTGGACAGATTCCGAATACGCAGAGTGGCAACGCCTTCTGGCTGACGCGAGCGGAGATCGGAACGAAGGCCGCCTGGTTCCGACCGGTTGGGTTCTTCGACGTCGGATGGGCGGGCAACCGCAACGCGATCGGTCGTACGCAGCCGCAACGCGGCGCCGGCTTCGGCGTTGGAGTGCTCGATGGACTCTTTCGCATCGACATCGCCCGCGGATTGTATCCGAACAAGCGGTGGCGCACCGATCTCTATCTCGAAGCACCGCTGTAGCAGCTGGCCCGTACCGGACGACCATGGCCTCGCCATCTCGATGGCGCGCTGGCCGCGAATGACGCTGCAGGCGCATTGGCCATCTCGAGCGGGCCGAAACCAGCGAAACGCTCAGCACGCTTGCGCGGTGCGATCTTTCGCTGGCACTTCCGGAGGCTGCTGGAGTATCGAACAGGACGGTGTCGTTCCGGCGCCCACACGGGAGCATATGGTCACGGACAGCAGCCGGTACGAACAAGGGAATGCCGACGCGCTGCTCTGGCAGACGGGCTATCGCGTCGTCCTCGCGCTGATTGTCGGTGCCGTTGCGGTGCTCTTCCGCACCGCAGGCGTGCTTTCTCTGTCGTCAGTCGCCGATGCGGCGATGATGCGCGGCGCTGCCGAGTGGATTCTCGGCATCGTGAGTGTGACGTACGTCGTGTTGGTGCTGGCGATCAGGCACCGCGTCCAAACGACGCGCCGTGCCGGTCCGGCCATTGCGACGCTGATGGCGGTCGCGGATCTGGCAGTCGTCTTCTGGCTCGTCTTCCTGCTGGCCGATCCCGAAGACTACGATCGGGCGTTGCTGATCGCGCTCTTCTCACTGCAGCTCACGCACGTCTACTTCGGCCGCACGCCAGCGCTCTTGCTGATCGTCGCCATCGCGTCGAGCTATCTGCTCATCTGCGATATCGCCATCGCGCATGCGGCACCGCTGCACTGGGGGCAGGTGTTCACCACGCTCGCACTCTTCGGCGTTGGTGCGATGGCGGTCGTGCTGGTGCAAAGCAATCTGCAGGCGCGACTGGCGGCGCTGGTGACGATGTTCGAGCACGCCGAAGAGGGTGACTTCTCCGGCACCTACGACGTCGCCGGCGACAAGCGACCCGATGCCATCACTGTCGTCGGACGCGCCTACAATCGGATGCGCACCCAGCTCGCGTCGATTGTGCTCACTGATCCGCTGTCCGGGTGTCTGAATCGTCGCGGTTTCGAGCAGCAGTATCGTCGGGAACTGTCTCGCGCGGCACGTGCGCACACCGACCTCGCGCTCATCGCCATCGATCTCGACTTCTTCAAGAAAGTGAACGACACCTTCGGTCATCTGGTCGGCGATCAGGTCATTGCCGAAACCGGTGAACTGCTGCGCGCGACAGCGCGGGCGGGCGACGTTGTGGCGCGCACGGGGGGCGAGGAGTTTTCGATTCTCGCCCCCGACACGCCTGCCGAGGGCGCGCTGCATCTGGCGTCGCGCGTGGTGGAGGCGTTTCGTCGCAAGAGCTTCGCGGAGCCACGCACCAGGAAGATCGCGGTGACGGTGAGTGTTGGCGTCGTTGCCGACGCGGTGCCTGATGAGGGCATGGCGGAAGATCTGCGCGCGCGCGCCGACGAAGCGTTGTACGCCGCGAAACGCAGTGGTCGCAATCGCGTCATCATGTGGTCGCACGGACTCGAGGCGTTGCGACTCGGGCAGTCGGGCGAGAACCCGGCGATCAGCGGAGGGACATCACGCCTTCGCTGATCATCACCGTGGCGCCGCCCACGCGCACGGCGTCGATCACACCGCCGCGCTTTGATGCTTCGATCGAGAGCCGACTCGGGCGACCCATCTCGAGCCCCTGCGCGACTTCCCAGCTGAGCACACCTTCGCGCGGTGTGCGGGCAGCGAGATAGCCGGCCAGACAGGAGTTGGCTGAACCCGTCGCGGGATCTTCGGGCACTGCGGCGCCGGGAAGAAATGCGCGCGACCGGATATCGACGCCCTGCACCTGCGGCGGCGCGGTTGGGTCCTGCTGGCCGTTGGTCATGGCAAAGGCAAATGGCCGGGCGCCCCACTGCCCCTGCAGATGCCGCTCCCACGCATCGGTGCGAATGCGCGCGCGGGTAACCGCGTCGACGCTCGCGAGTGGAACCATCAGCCAGGGAATGCCGGTGCTCACGGCCATCGGCATGTGCGTGCCACCCACGAAATCGGCTGGCGAGAGCGACAGCACATCCGCGAGTTGCTCGATCGTTGCGGTCGGCGCGCGCTCTTCCGGGAGTTTGGCGGTCACGAACTGCGCGTGCACGGGCTCGCCATTCTCGAGTCGCACTCGGACTGGAACAGGACCCACACCTTCGCCAAGTATGACGGTGATTTCGTCACTGGTGGCTTTGACGTCACCGCTCGCAACGAGTGCGTGCGCGGTGCCGATGGTGGGGTGACCGGCAAATGGCAGTTCGGCTTCTGGCGTGAAGATGCGCACGCGGCGCGTGTGCGACGGATCTTCGGGCGCGAAGACGAACGAGGTTTCGGCGTAGTTGAATTCGCGCGTGATCGACTGGAGTGTTTCCGTGGAGAGCCCCTCAGCGCCGAAGACCACGGCAAGCTGGTTGCCGGAGAATGGGGCGGAGGTGAAGACGTCGCAGGTGAAGAATCTGAGAGAGCGCATTGGCGGGATCCTGAACGGCCCAGTTTGGGGCTGCGAGTGCGAGACAGGAGCTTCGGGTTTCAGCCACCAAGCTTCGAGCTTCGAGTTCGAGCTTCCACTATTGAGTTGCGATGCGGCAACATCTCAAAGCCCAAAACCCAAACCCGAAGCTGGACACTTGGTGGTTCAAAGTCGCGCGATCCTACTCCGCCCCAAGAAACGGATATTGCCACTCGCGAGGGCTGGCAAACGTCTCCTTGATCGTCCGCGCGCTCACCCATCGCATCAGGTTGAGCTTCGAACCCGCCTTGTCGTTCGTGCCCGACGCTCGTGCCCCACCAAACGGCTGCTGCCCCACCACTGCGCCGGTCGGCTTGTCGTTGATATAGAAGTTTCCGGCCGCCTGCCGCAGCGCGCTCGACGCTTCACGCACCGCGCCGCGATCGCGCGCGAACACCGCGCCCGTGAGTGCGTAGGGCGACGTCTGGTCCACCAGCTGCAGCGTCTCGCTCCACTTCGCATCGTCGTAGACGTGCACCGTCAGCACCGGGCCAAAGATTTCTTCGCACAGCAAGCGATGCGACGGGTCTGACGTCTCGATGATCGTTGGCTCGACGAACCAGCCTGTGCTGTCGTCGTACCCACCGCCGGCGATGATCGTCGTGCTCGGGTTCGTTTTCGCGTCGTCGAGGTAGCCCTTGATACGATTGAAGGCCCGCTGATCGATCACGGCAGCGACGAAGTTCCGGAAGTCGCGCACATCACCCTGCTTCATCTCGCCGAGCATCGCCACGCACTGCTCACGCACCGTAGGCCAGAGCGACGCCGGCACGTACGCACGACTGGCCGCGCTGCACTTCTGCCCCTGATATTCGAACGCGCCGCGCACCATGCCCACCGCGAGTGCCTGCGGATCGGCGCTGGCATGCGCGACGATGAAGTCCTTGCCACCCGTCTCACCGACGATGCGCGGATACGAGCGGTACTGGTTCATGTTCCGGCCGATCGTCTCCCACATGCTGTTGAAGACAGCCGTCGAGCCCGTGAAGTGCACACCGGCCAGATCACGATGCGCGAGCGCGACCTTGGAGATCTCAGCTGCGTCGCCCGGCACGAAGTTGATGACACCCGGCGGCAGGCCTGCTTCCTCGAGAATCTGGAAGAGGTACCACGCCGACAGCATCGCCGTCGCTGCCGGCTTCCAAAGCACCGTGTTCCCCATCAGTGCCGGCGCGCCGGGAAGGTTGCCGGCAATCGCCGTGAAATTGAATGGCGTGACGGCGTAGACGAATCCTTCGAGCGGACGGTACTCGAGCTGATTCCAGAACGCATGATCGGCCAGCGGCTGCTCCTGGTACAACTCCTGCGCGAACTGCACGTTGAAGCGCCAGAAGTCGATCAGTTCGCACGCCGAATCGATTTCGGCCTGATGCACCGTCTTGGCCTGGCCCAGCATCGTCGCCGCATTGACCGTGTCGCGCCACGTCGTGGTGAGCAGCTCGGCCGCGCGCAGGAACACCGCCGCGCGATCTTCCCAGCGCCAATTGGCCCAGTCCTTGGCCGCCATCGCGCACGACGCGATGGCTTCGTGCACCAGCGCCGGCGTCGCCTTCTGAAACGTCGCCAGCACATGATGGTGATCGCAGGGCATCGTCACCGAACCGACATCGCCGGTGTGGATGCGCTTGCCGCCAATGACGATCGGAATCTCGACCTGTTCGGCCGCCATCTGCTCCAGGCGGCGCTTGAGCGACGCGCGCTCGGGGGAGTTCGGGGCATATTGGCGAACGGGTTCGTTCACGGCAGGCGGCACTCGACGCGCACCATCAAACGCGAAAGACATCAGCGGGTCTCCGGAAGGGCAATGAGGTTGGCTCGGGGTCCGATCGAGCCGACCCGTCGCGTGCGAAACTTAGTGTGCTCGACCTCCCACGGCTTCTCCGGCGTGCGGTCTGCTGACTGGTGGACAGTCGCTGCACTGCGATGAGCACCGGGTTGGGGATGCAGCGCCCGATGCATGCCATCGGAATTTCGGTGACTGTCCACTACCGTTGGCGTATGCGTCGTCCCGCCCTGTGCTGCCGTGGTTCCGTTCGTGGTATCGTGTCCGCACTGCTTCTCGCGGCCAGCGGAGGCAGCGTGGCGTGCGAGAAGGCCGCCGTGCGCTGGCTCGACGAAACACCGGTCGCCACCACCGATCCGTCGCCCTACACGCATCCGCCGTTCGTCACCATCGACTCCACGATGCGCGACACATCGCCGACGGCCGACGCGTTGCTGGTGCAGGACCTGCTGCGCGAGACCACGGCGCTTGCCTTGCTGGTGCCGCGCGTGGTGGCCATGAGTGAAGCACAGCAGCGCGCGGAAGCACCGGTGGTGCCGCCGGCGCCGATGCAGATGACGGCGCCGGCGCCCTCACAGTCGATGGGTGAGAGTGACGCGCCAGCAGACAGCCTGCGCTGTGCGCGCTCCCTGCGGGTGGCACTCGCCCCCGGGCGTGGCCGTGTTGCGGTGTGGTGGTCGCGTCGCGATCGAGGACGTGTACTGCTGCTCGCGGCGTGGCGTGATACGCTCGGCGCCGAGTCACGACTGGGCGAATGGCGCGGCCCGATCGTCGTCGACTCGCTCGATCAGGGGCCAATGGATGCGCAGGCCAGTCTCCGCGGGGCTGCCGGTTGTGCCCGCGTGGCGCCGAGTGTGGTGGTGGACGACGCACACGGCTACGTCCATGTGGCGTACGCGCTCACCGGACCCGAGGGACCGGGCGTCTTTTATTCGCACCAGATGGATCCACGCGCGAGCTTCGAGACGCCGCAGGCAATCGTGTACGGCGAACAGCTTGGGGCGGTGCGCGTGGCGGCCACCGACGACGTCGTCGCGGTCGTGTACGACGATCCAAACGGTGGCGAGCGTCCGCGCATCGGACTCGCAGTGTCGCGCACCTCGGGGCATCTCTTCGAAGACCGGATCATCGCCAGCAGTGCGATCGCCCGGGCGCGTGACCCCTTCGTGGCCGTGCGGGGGAAGGCGATCGTCGTTGGCTGGAGCGAGTTTCCGAAAGGCGGGGGCGAAGCGCTGTGGCGAGTACGACGGGCGGTGGTGCGATAAGCCGGTATCGGGATTTTCTTTTTGAGGTGCGGTGTCGCAATCTCCGCACGGCTTCGTCGCACAGCTCCATCGCGCGGGCCCTCACTTCCTCCCTCTCCTCCGAACTCCGCATGCTCCTCCTCGGCGCACACTGCATCGACCACGGCGGCATTCCGATGGCGGCCAAGCGCGCTGGTCGCTCCGGCATGTCGGCGCTGCAGATCTTCAGCGCGGTGCCAAAGTTCTACAATGACAAGGTCGGCGTAAAACCGGATCGCGTCGCGCGTTTCCGCGAAGCGCTCGATATCGCCGGCATCAAGCCGGAACATGTCGTGGTGCACGCCGCCTACGTGCTGAACTGCGGCACGCCAGAGGAGGAGAAGTGGGCGCGCGCGGCTGGGGGGCTCGCCAAGGAGTTCGAACGCTCGACGGCACTCGGTGTCGGGGGGGTGTGCTTTCATCCGGGCGCTGCCACCGATGGTGATCGCGATGCCGCCGTGAAGCGCGTTGGCGAAGCGATGCGGCGCGCGCTTGCCGCAGTGCCCGAGGGAACCACGCGACTGCTCATCGAGAATACCGCTGGCGCCGGCACGACCGTGGGTCGCACACCCCGCGAGATCGCGGACATGCTCTCGGCCATCCCCGCCGAGCAGCGCGCACGCACCGGCTACGGTCTCGATACCTGTCACCTCTTCGCGTCGGGCTTTCCCATTCACGAGTCGCGCGAGGCGCTCACGTCGGTGCTGGACGAATTCCAATCCACCATCGGTGAGCCTCCTGCGTTTCTGCACCTCAATGACAGTGAAGGCGCACTCGGCTCCAACAAGGACCGACATCGCGTCATCGGCGAGGGGTTGATCGGCGCGGAGCCGTTCGGTTGGCTGCTGCAGGACCCGCGCGCACTGGGAATTCCGCTCATTCTCGAAACGCCGCAGGCCAACCCCGATGTGGCCGACGACGATGACTCGCCCGATCTCTGGGATGTGCAGTCGATCGAGAAGCTGCGCGTGCTCGCCTTGGGATAGCGTTCGGCGTGCGATGGCCCGCAAAGTCCCGGTTCGCTGTTGTTGCTGCGGTGAGCGTCTCGCTGGCCAGTGACGCCTGCGAGTCCCGTACGGCTCGTGAGGAGCGGACGTCACGAATCGTTTCGGTGCGTGAGGCGCTGGTGCAGGCCGACAGCGGTGTTGTGCTCGCCGGCACGTTTACCCGACCGGCGGCTGCACGCGCGGCGGGTGCACGCGTGGCGCGTGCACGCGTGGCGGGTGCACGTCTCGCGGTGGCAGCGTCGAAACCGGTGGCATCCGATGCCGTGGACAGGACGACGCGATGGCCCGCGGTGCTGCTGCTCAGCGGATCGGGTCCGCAGGATCGCGACGGTGCGCGTGTGGAGTTGCCGGGTTACGCACCCTTTCGTGATATCGCCGATTCGCTGGTGGGTGATGGATTCGCGGTGCTGCGACTCGACGATCGCGGCACGGGCGCGTCGGGTGGTCGCTTCGAGGGGGCGACGACGTTCGACTTTGCGCGCGATGTCACGGCGGCGATCCGCTGGCTGCGCGCGCAGCCGGATGTGGACGCGCAACGGATCGTCCTGCTGGGGCACAGCGAAGGCGCACTGGTGGCGATGCTCGCCGCGTCACTGGATGACTCGGTGGCGGCACTGGTGTTGCTCGGCGCGGCTGGTCGCACGGGTCGCGAACTCGCACGGTGGCAGCGCCATGCGCTGGTGACGGGAGACGGCGCTGTATTCCCGCTGGCAGAGCGAGCGTCCGTGCTGGCGCGCGCCGAGAGTGAAGCGGAGGCGGCGGCCGAACACAATCGCTGGTTGCAAGCGTGGTTCGATCTTGATCCGCGTGTCGTCGCGAAGCGCGTGCGCGTGCCGACGCTGCTGCTGCATGGCGCCAACGATCGGCAGGTACCCGCAACGGACGCGGACGTGTTGGCGGTGGCGCTGCGCACCGGCGGTGCATCGTCGGTCGAGGTGCGCCGCTTTCCCTCGACGAATCACCTCTTTCTGAACGACGAGAACGGTGATCCGCGCGGTTATGTGCGTCTCGCCGAGCGTCGAGTGCGCCCCGACGCGACGCGCGCGATCACGGATTTTCTCTTGCGAGCGCTGCGTTGATAAATGCGATGCACTCGAGATTCGCTGTCATTCGAGGGGCCTTGATGCGTCGAATGTGCGTGTCAGAGGGAAAAAGAGTGAAAAAAGTGCGTTCTTCATAGGGAAAACGCGTATACGCCTATTGCGCGCTGTACTGGTGATTGTAGTTTGTGGCGCGTCTGCGCATTGGCGCGACGCACTCAGAGCCGTTTGAAACGACGCGGCTCGACTGGTCACCCCCTCAGGAGACGCTATGGCCGCTGCGAAGAAGTCTGCGAAGAAAGCTGCGAAGAAGGCTGCCCCGAAGAAGGCTGCTGCAAAGAAGGCCGCTCCGAAGAAGGCCGCTGCAAAGAAGGCTCCTGCGGCGAAGAAGGCTCCAGCCGCGAAGAAGGCCCCTGCGGCAAAGAAGGCCCCTGCCAAGAAGGCGGCCAAGCGCACGCCGAATGCGGCGTTCATGAAGGCGCTCACCCCCAGCGCGCAGCTCGCCGCCGTCGTTGGCGAAAAGCCGCTCGCGCGCACGGAAGTCGTGAAGAAGCTTTGGGTGTACATCAAGAAGAACAACCTGCAGGATTCGAAGAACAAGCGCATGATCAACGCCGACGACAAGCTGAAGCCGGTGTTCGGCGGCAAGGCGCAGGTCAGCATGTTCGACATGACCAAGCTGATCTCCAAGCACCTGTCGTAACCTCCGGGCAGTCACCGGCGTAAATTGAAGGGGCGCATTCATCCGGATGCGCCCTTTCTCTTTGCCCTCTCTGTATCGTGTCAGCCAAGAAAAAGCCTGAAGGCAGCGTCGCCGCGCTGCGTACAGGCAAGCGCAGCGGTGGTGGCTCCGGCACCTGGGAGAACATCAAGGCCATCCTGTGGACGGTGGCGATCTTTCTCGCCATTCGCACCTTTCTCTTCGAAGCGTACCGCATTCCGTCCGGCAGCATGATTCCGACGCTGCTCGTCGGCGACTGGCTGTTCGTGAACAAGTTGGCGTACGGTCCGCACGTGCCAGGCACGGATATCAACCTGCCGGGCTACGCGGACCCGAAGCGCGGCGACGTGGTGGTGTTCATCTCGCCCAATCAGATCGACCAGCCCGAAGATCCGAATCCGACACTCGTGAAGCGGTGCGTGGCGATTGCCGGCGACACGATCTGGATGCGCGAGGGTGTGCTGCACGTGAACGGCATGCCGCAACCGCAGGGCTTTCCCGCCTCACAGAACGTGAAGGGCGACGGAAGTTTTTCGCATCCGCTGTTCACTTGGCACAAGCCGTTCGAGTTGAAAGGCACGCGCGCCGGCGACCCGGCCGACGCGCCGACGCTCGATAACTGGGGGCCGATGGTGGTGCCGGCCAACCACCTCTTCATGCTCGGCGACAACCGATACGACTCGAAGGACGGTCGCTACTGGGGCTTCGTGCCGCGTGAAAACGTGCGTGGGCGCCCGTCGTTCGTGTACTACTCGTACAATGCCGATGACAGCGACCGACCGTTGCCGGCGTTGACGGATATACGGTGGGGGAGGCTGGGGACGGCAATCAGGTAGGGTTGCGAGCAGGCGGGATCGTCAACCACCAAGTGTCGGGCTTCGAGTTTTGGCTGTACGCATTTCCCGACGCACGGTGTGATTGCAACTCAAACCGCTGAACCCCCACTCGAAGCCCGACACTTGGTGGTTGCAGTTCACGGAGTCATCGTCGCATCAGGATGCCAACTCAATTGCAGAGGCCGACGTGTGTAACGAGACCATGCGCGCGAGATCTGCTCGGGCCCTCGGCGCCAGTGCCTTGTTGCTCGCGGTCGTCGTCGCCGTCGCGTGCAGCGGCGACTCGCCGTCAGCACCCGGCGGTGGTACCCCAGCCGCCGACTCGCTCGCCGCTGCGCAGTCGCGATGGAACAGCCGGAAGCCCGCGGGCAACCGTTACGTCATGGTGCAGCGTGTGGTCTGCTTTTGCGTCGCCGCCAACGTCGAGTATCGCGTTACGGTGCAGGGGACGAGCGTTACCGCCGCGGTCAACAATCGCACCGATGCACCGCTCCCCGCAGCGCAGTGGATTGTCTTTCGCACCGTTGACCAGCTCTTCGAACTGGTTCGTACCGCACAGCGCGCAGCCGGCACGCTCAAAGCGGTCGAGTACGACGCCACGATGGGATTTCCGCGCACACTTTCGCTCGACCCGGTGCTTAGTGCAATAGATGACGAGGTCGCCTACGTGACCACCAGCGTGACTGCGGTACCGTGATTCATTCCAGTCTGCGCGTCGCGCTGTCGATGGTGACCGCGCTTTCGACACTGTGGCTGGCCACGCCTGTACGCGCACAAGCTCGCGCGACGACGAGTGCGCGTCTCGATGCGGTCCACACGGACACGATCTGGACGCAGTCACTTGGCGTGCGGAAAGCGCTGACGGTCTATCTTCCGCCCAGCTACGCCACGTCGCCCACCCGGCGCTATCCGGTGCTGTTGTATCTGCATGGGCTCAACGGCAACGAACGCAATTGGGTGGACGCGGGCGCACTCGACCGCTCGCTCGATTCGCTTGCCGCCGCGGGTAAAGGCGAAGCGATCGTCGTCATGCCGGACGGCGACGACAGTTGGTACACGACATGGAACGTGCTGGCTGCGTCACCGCCGTGCGCCAGCGATACGGTGCGCAAGGAACCGTCAGCCAGCTACTGCGTCCCCTGGACGCACTACGACGACTACATCGCGCGCGACATCGTATCGCACGTCGATGCGAGCTATCGCACTATCCGCGACCGACGGCACCGCGCCATCGCCGGCTTGAGCATGGGCGGGTACGGCGCGGTCACCCTCGCGCTCGCGTACCCCGAAGTCTTTGGTTCCGCGGCAAGTCACAGCGGTGTGCTCTCGCCACGATTGCTCGGTCCGAAGCCGTTCGTGGCGCCAGCGCGATATGCCGCCGATACGCTGGAGCTCAAACAGTCTGCGGGGTGGTTGTGGCCGTGGCTCGTGACACCGTTCGGGCGGGACACGATCGGGTGGGCCGCGCGCGAGCCCGCGACCATCGCTCGGCGTGCGCTGCAGCGTGCGCGCAGCGGAGGAGTCGCACTGCCGGCGCTGCTGATCGATTGCGGCACCGCCGACGGCTTCATCGACCAGAATCGGGACTTCCACGCAACGCTCGAGCGGCTCGGTGTGTCACATCAGTACACCGAACGGCCAGGCAAGCACGATTGGGCATACTGGCGCACGCATGCCGTGGAGAGTCTCGTCTTCCTGTTGCAGCGCACGGCGCCGTAAGCGCGCCGAGCGGTGCAGCGTTGCGCGCCCACTGGTTGCGCATGCGTCGCGAGGTAGCGGGCGGTAACGCGGCGACTGCGCGCGCATCAACAACTGTCCGCTGCGCGGCGCATGTTTGACACCGTCTCCGTATTTCGTTCACACTGTGACGAACCCGACCTGCCGCGTGTGAGCCGAGGGTAGCGTCGGCATGCGTGGCAGGTACCTTGCGAACACCATGGCCCGGTTCTTTCCGCGCGACGTGATTCACTGGGGTGAGGAGCGATTGCATCCGCTTCGCGCCTTTGCCGTGCGCACGATCGAACCAGCAGGCATCACGGGGCTCGTGCTACGCGTGTATCGCGCCTTCGTACTCGGCGACACGATGACCCTCGGCTGGGTCGCGTTCGTCTTGGGGCTCACGGTCGGCGTGCTGTTCCTCTGCGGCATGCTGACGTGGCACCTCGGCAATTATCCCGTGCGTCGGTGGCCGCTGCGTGCGCTCGCGTTTGTCATCATCGAGGTGACGGCCGAGTTGGGCATGAGCACGCTGCTGATCGGCTTTGGACGCGAGCGCTTTGGCGCACGCGTCGCGAACTGGGGCGATTGGTGGCCAATGGCGGGACAGACCATCACCGAGCGGTTTTTCGTGCTTGGCGTATTCACGCTGGTGCTGGCCGGGAGTGTGCAGCTCGTGCGGAGAATGTTGGACCAGAGGACGCTTCCCACCAGGTAAGCCGGATACGCTTGACCACCAAGTCTCCGGCTTCCGGTTCGGGCTTCCGGTCTCGAGTTGACCCACAACCGGAAGCCCGAACCCGCAGCGCGACACTTGGAAGTTCAAACTCAAGGCGATTGTTGTCTCCCGCCGTTCGGTGTGTTCAGTTTTTCTGACCCCGAGCGCCACACTCATCCCCCGTGCCGAGTGCCTTCCCGCATGCGCGCGATTCTTCTGCTCCTCGCTCTTCCGTCGGCGGCGGCGTTCGCGCAGCCCGTCGTTACTCCTGCCACTCCGGGCACCCGTACCTCGGGCTCTCCGGCGGCCGACACGCTCCGGCCGTTCGGCACGTTGCGCGATCAGGCGTTCCGTCAGCAGAAATGGCTCGAGCTGCGCATGGAACGCACGCTTCCGGCGTTGATGCGTCGCGAGGGCGTGGACATGTGGGTGGTTCCGATGCGCGAGTACGCCGAAGATCCGCTCTTCACCGCGATCACGTCGCCGACCACATTTGCCGCCCGCCGTCGCACGATCTACGTCTTCTTCGATCGGGGTGAGAAAGACGGCATCGAACGCATCGCGTTGGGTGGCACGTCGCAGGGCAATGTGTTCAAAGCCATTCGCAGCGAGAAAGCGGTCGCGGCGCCGGCCGCTGGCAGCAACAGCACGGCGCGCACCGCGGAGCTCTGGGGCGATCAGCAGTGGGAAGTGCTCAAGCAGGTGATCGAACAGCGCAACCCGAAAAAGATTGCCGTCAACACCTCGCGCACCTTTGCCTTCGCCGACGGACTGAGTTCGGGTGAGCGCGAGGGCATGCTGCAGGCACTCGGCGCCCAGTGGACATCGAAAATCGTGAACGCGGAAGCGCTCGCGGTCGACATGATCGCCTCTCGTCAGCCGGAGGAAGAGGCGGCGTTTACCGAGCTCAATCGCGTGGCGTGGCAGATCATCGAAGAAGCATTTTCCAATCGCGTCATCACACCTGGCGTGACGAAGGTGGACGACGTGGTGTGGTGGATGCGTCAGCGTCTCGCCGATCTCGGACTCACGACCTGGTTCCAGCCGAGCGTCGAGATTCAGCGTCAGTCGGGTGTGGGCGACCTGGTTGGCGTGAATCCCACCATCGCGCCGGGCGACGTGCTGCACTGCGACTTTGGTGTGACGGCGATGGGGCTCAACACCGACACGCAGCACATGGGCTACGTGCTCAAGCCGGGCGAGACCGATGTGCCGGCAGGGATCAGGAAGGCGTTGCAGGCGTCCAATCGCATGCAGGACATCTCGACGGAGGAACTCAAGCCCGGTCGCACCGGCAATCAGATCCTCAGGACGTCGCTCGATCGCATGAAGGCCGAGAAGATCAACGGTACGATCTACTCGCACCCCATCGGGTTGCATGGACACGGCGCCGGCGCACTGATTGGCTTGTGGGACTATCAGGACGGCGTGCCCGGGCGCGGCGATCACAAGGTGATTCCGGGCATGTGGTACTCGATCGAGCTGCAGGCGATGACGCCCGTGCCGGAATGGGGAAACCAGCCCGTGCGGTCGGCGCAGGAGGAGGACGTGATCATCGACGCGGCGGGCAAGGTACGATGGGGGTTCAAGCGGCAGACGGAGTTTCACCTGGTGCGGACGACGCTCAAGTAGGAGTGACGGTCGGCCGATCGACGCAGGGATCGCGAACTACCAAGTGTCGGGCTTCGAGTTCGGGTTCTGGGCTTCGAGATTCATGCAACCGCCTCAGAGCCCAAAACCCGAACCCACAGCCCCGCACTTGATGTTCAAGGGGCTGGCCAAGCGCTCTAGTGCCTATATTCCGTCCATGATCCGCAAGAACAAGCAACTGCTCGTCGTCGGCGACCGCGTCCTCGTCAAACTCGAGGACGGCGAGCAGCGCACCAAGGTTGGGCTCTACCTGCCTTCGACGGCAGTGGACAGTCAGGCGGTGCAGGGTGGCGAGATCGTCTCCACCGGCCCGGGCCTGGCGCTCCCCGACCTGAGCAGCGATCACGGCGAAGACCCGTGGAAGGAGAACGAGCACGAGCCCGGTGCGCGCTATGTGCCGATGCAGGCGCGTGTTGGCGACTACGCGCTGTTTTTCCGCAAGGCGTCCGTCGAGATCACATTCGAGAACGAGCAGTTTCTGGTGGTTCCGCAGTCGGCCATTCTCGCGCTGGTGCGCGACAAGGACCGGTAGTCGTACCCGCACCGCAGTCGAGCAGGCCATCCGCACGATATCGCTTTTCAGCTGAGGAATGCAACATGATGTATCCCGAACAGATCGTGCAGCCGATGCGCCAGGAACTCACGCGCCTCGGCATCGAAGAACTCCGCTCCGCCGCCGAAGTTGACGCGAAGCTGCACGACATGAAGGGCACCGCGCTCGTCATCGTGAACTCGGTGTGTGGCTGCGCCGCCCGCAACGCGCGCCCGGCCATCGCCGCGGCGATGGCGCACGCCACCAAGCCCGATATCTCCACTACCGTCTTCGCCGGACAGGATCACGAGGCGACCGAACGCGCGCGTCAGTACTTCACGGGCTATGCGCCAAGCTCGCCGAGCATCGCCTTGATGAAGGACGGCGACGTGGTGTTCATGCTGGAGCGCTATCGCATCGAAGGGCGTTCGGCACAGGAAATCGCGGCGGATCTCGTACAGGCATTCGACACGCATTGCACATCGTCGAGCGCGACGGCGACGGCGACGGCCTGAGTCGCGGCAGACTCCGACCATGGTCAGCTGCTGATCTCACTCTGATCTCACACTGATCTCATGCTCGACGGAGCGGACGTAGCGGCCAGCGCGTTGTCGCGTGCGGTCGCCGGTCAGTACCGGCTCGAGCGTGAGATCGGCCGTGGTGGCATGGGGGTGGTGTACCTCGCCACCGACGAACATCTGCAGCGTCAGGTCGCCGTGAAGACGCTGCCGCCGCACCTCGCCGCCGATGCGTTGGTGCGTGACCGGTTCCTTCGCGAAGCGCGCACCGCCGGTGCGCTGTCGCACCAGAACATCGTTCCGATCTACACTGCCGCCGAACGTGATGGCGTCGTGTACTTCGTCATGCGCTACATCGCCGGCGAATCACTTGCCGAACGACTGAGCAGCGTCGGCAGGCTGCCGCCAAGCGATGTCATCGCAATCCTGCGCCAACTCGCATCGGCGCTTTCGTACGCACACACGCGCGGTGTCGTGCATCGCGACATCAAAGCGGAGAACGTACTGCTCGATGCCGAAAGCGGTCGCGCGATGCTCACCGACTTCGGGATCGCGCGACTGGCCGAAACGAAGCCGCTGACGGCAACGGGCACCGTGCTGGGCACCGTACAGTACATGAGCCCCGAGCAGGTGACCGGCGATGCACTCGACGGACGGAGCGATCTCTACGCGCTCGGGGTGCTCGCATTTCTCATGTTGTGCGGACGCTTTCCGTTCGAGCGCAACAGTCCGTCTGCGGTGCTGGTCGCGCACGTGAACTCCGCGCCTCCGAAAATGTGCGATGCGGCAACGCACGTGGCGCCGGAGCTTGGCGCCATCATCGACCGGCTGCTCGCCAAGTCGCGCGAGAGTCGCTTTGCCACCGGCGACGAACTGCGTCAGGCGCTCGACGCATTGCCGGCGTCGGCCAGCGCGGCGGCGAATGTGCTGGCGCTACGCACCAGTGATTCTGCCCCGCTGGCAATGTTGGCCCGCCAGGTGGGCGACGAGAAGGGCACAGGGAAGAGCGCAGGGAAGGGCGAAGCGCACAGCAACGCGCCGTACGATCCGCGCGCGGTGCTCTCGTCTACCGAAGCGCAGGAAGTGTGGGCGCGTGCGGCGGCGTTGCAGGCGAACACCGGATTGCATGTGCCTCCGCCGGAGTTCACGCCGCGTGTGCCCCATACCGAACTGCTGACACGTGGCTACGACGCGCAGGTCGTGCGTGATGCCGCGATCGACGCCGGAATCGACGGCAAGTATGTCGAGCGTGCACTGATGGAGCGCGCGATGAGCGAACGCCCATCGTCCGAATCCTCCTTCGCACCGGTCGCGCTCACGCGCGGCGAGAGCATGCAGAAGCGCCCCAACTTTTTTCTCGGTTCGCCCTCCAAACTCGAGTTCACTGCATCGTTTGACGGTGAAATGGATGACGATGCGTTCGAGGAGGTCGCCGACGAAGTGCGCAAGGCGCTCGGCGAGATGACGACCGTCAGTTCCGTTGGGCGCACGCTGACCGTGAACACCGGAATGCCATCGGCGCGACAGGGTGGCATGCCGCGCTTCGTGCAGGTGTTTCTTTCGTCGCGCAATGGGCGAACGCAGGTGCGCGTCTTCGAAGATCTCTCGCAGTTCGCCGGTGGACTCTTTGGCGGACTCGGAGCCGGTGGCGGCATCGGCGGCGGTGCCATGGTGGGCGCGATCACGAGCAGAGTCACGCACGACCCGATCGCGATACTCGGCACGGTCGTCAGCGTGGTGGGGCTCTCGATGGTGCTCGCGCGACTGATCTTCAGGCGATCATCGCGCAAGAAGGAGAAGGAGTTGCAGGAGTTGATGCAGCGGGTGATCTCGCGGGCGCGTGAATCGATGGAGCAGAAGAAACTGCGTTGAGCTGCGGTCAGCTTCCGCGTCCGATCGCGGTGTCGACGCAACACGCGTGTCGTCCCTGCGCAGCAGTCTGTCCCGGCCAGCGACCACGCGGCGACTCCATCCATGTACTGGTGCTGCATCGTTCTCATTGCTGAGAATGCGATACGGGGCGATTTCGTGATCCATGTCACCAGATGGGAACGCAAAATGCTTGCAATGGCATCCGGATGTCCCAGCTCCCCTCTTCGAGAACTGCCATGACGCGTCTCAGCACCCTCCTCGCGGCGGCCGTCGTCGGCCTGACGATCGCGACCGCACCGACTTCGGCCTCTGCCCAAGTTGCCAATTCGTTCATCACCTTCGCCGGACTCGACTAGGTGTGGGCCAGCCCGTGCCCGACGCCCACCGTCGCAATCTCAGGCTGCCAGTTTGCCAATCAGGCCGACCTCTCGCTCGGTTGGCGCGTCGCCTCGCCCATCGAATGGGCCGCCCGCCCGGCGCAGTCTGACTTCCTCGATGTCGGCGGCAACCATTCTGGCGGTGGCGGCCAGATGCGTTGCGGGTCGTACTACTTCAACACGCAGTACTCGCACTGCGACTACTCCGATCCGGAAATGTCGGGCGTCGGCAACGGCAGCACCGAGTGGCATGCCGAGACGTGGCTGGTGCGCGACAATCAGTCAGTAGTGCCGGAGCCGAGCACCTACGCGCTGATGGCGGCTGGTCTCGCTGGCATCTTCGGCCTCGCGCGTCGGCGTCGCGCGTAAGTCAGGCTGGCGCAGGTCGGTTCCGCTTCTCGAGCTCCACAGCGAACGCGCGGAACCAATTCTGCTCCGAACTCGAACGCAAGGCTCCACACTGGGCAGTTGCGTCAAGCTGATGTAAACGACGAGAGGCGGCGAGGGTTCATTCCTCGCCGCCTCTCGTCGCTTACTTCTGCCCGACCCACCTGAAGACTTCCCGGATCGACGGTCGCTTCCCGTACATCAGCAGTCCCACGCGGTAGATCCGGCTCGCCAGCCACACGCTGCCCACCGCGCCGAGTGACACGGACAGCAGCGCGATCGCCACTTCGCTTGGCGGAACGGGCGCCACGGTCATTCGCAGTGGCATGACGATTGGCGCGCTGAACGGCAGCATCGAGAGCACCCGTGACAACATGCTGTCCGGCTGCGTGAGAATGTTCTGCAGGAACATGATGCTCGTGATGAGCAGCAACACCACCGGCATTTGCGCCTGTTGCGCTTCCTGCTCGCTGTTGACCGTGGCGCCCACCGCAGCGAACAGTCCCGCGTACAGCATGAAGCCCAAGACGAAGAAGGCGAACACGATCAGCCCAAGGCCGAGCGAGATGTCGGGCAACCCCATGGGGACTTGGGCCGCGCCGAAGAACTTGAGAATGGGCTGACGTGCCTGATACATCACGAAGCTCATCCCGAGCCACAGCCCGAGTTGGGTCAGTCCGACGCCGCCAACGCCGATGACCTTGCCCGCAAGCAGTCGCGAGGCCGGGACGCTCGAGATAACGACTTCGGCGACACGCGACTGTTTCTCCTCGAGCACTCCGCGCAGCACGTTCAGTCCGTAGATGAAGATCGTGGTGTAGAGCACGAACGCGACCGCGATGCCGACGATGAAGCTGAGCGTACCCGAACCCCCGCGCCCCGCTTTCGTCAGTCGCTCCGTGGCCACGTTCACACTCGTGCTCAGCACCGTGCGCGCAACGTCCGGATCGATGCCGTTTTTTTCGAGTGCCATCGCCATCACTTCGCGCTGCACGGCACGCTCGATGCGCTGCATGTCGAAGATCGCGGTGGTGTTGCTGCCGGAATAGCGGGCCTTGCTTCCAGCGACGGTGAGCGAGTCGAGCACCAGATAGCCCTTGAGCTCTTCCGACATCACGCGTCGCGTCGCCAGCGATTCGGCCGGCGCCACCGCGTCTGCCGCCACCACACTCACCGGAGGTGCCTTGGCGCCGCCATCGATACCGCCCGCCAGTCGCGAGGCGACCCGCTCGCCGAGTCCGACGCCGGTGGCATCAACGATCAGGATGTTCGTGCCGCCGGCCGATGCCTTGTCGCGCGACGAGATCAACGCGGGGAGAATCATCAGTGCGCCAAAGAACACCGGTCCGAGTACCGTGGCGACGACGAACCACTTCGTACGCACACGTTCGAGATACTCGCGACGAATGACTGCAAAAAGCTTACCCATGTCCGCTCATCCCCGTTTCGACATTGGTGGCCCCGACTTTCTCGAGGAAGATGCGGTGGAGCGACGGTCGCACGATTTCGAAGCGTTCGATCTGCGCGCCCGCGCCAACCAGTGCGGTGAGCAGCTGTGGTGCCTTCGCATTCGGCGCGAGTTCGACTTCGAGATAGCGATTCGATTCGTCTGTACGCGCGACCAGCGATCGATCAGCGAGTACCTGCTGCACGGCGCTCGAGGGCGCACCATCGAGTCCGATGGCCACCATGCGCGCGCCGTGTGACTCGCGCACCTCGGCCACGCCACCATCCAGCACCTTCTCACCACGCGCGATGATGCAGACCGAATCGCACATGCGTTCGGCATTGTCCATGATGTGCGTGGAGAAGATCAGCGTGCGACCCTGCTTCTTGAGGTCGACGATCGTGTCCTTGAGCGCCTGCGCGTTGATCGGGTCGAGTCCACTGAAGGGCTCATCAAGAATGACAAGCTCGGGTTCGTGCAGCAGGGCGCCGATGAACTGCACCTTCTGCTGCATGCCGCGCGACAGTTCGTCCACCTTGGCGTCACCCCAATCCTCGCCTCCGCTCTTGAGCTGCATGCGCTCGAGCCACATCTCCACGCGCTTGTCGAGTATCGCGCCGCTCATGCCTTTCAGCTCACCGAGGAATCGCAGCACCCGTCGCACCTTCATCTTGCGATACAGTCCGCGCTCCTCGGGCAGGTAGCCGATCCGATCCACCAGCGACGGATCGGAGTGCGGCACGCCGAGCACCTGAATGGTGCCTTCGTCGGGGGCGATGATATTGAGCAGCATGCGGATCGTGGTCGTCTTGCCGGCACCGTTCGGTCCGAGCAGGCCGTACACGGCGCCCCTGGGCACGACGAGCGATAACGATTTGACGGCGACGTGATGCTCGTAGCGCTTGACGATGCGCTGAATGTCAATTGCGGGGGTAGGCATCAGCGAAAGATGAGGGACGGAATCTCAACTACCCAGTGGCCAGCTGTGAGTTTGAGTCAAGAGTCGGAAAGTACGGCGACTTCGCGTTGCGGGAGCGTCAGTCCAGCGCCTGGCCACCACATCGCGACGATGCCTGACTTGCGGACTCCCGCTCACTTTTTCCTGAGCGCCCGCGCCGCCATCACGCCCCCAACGAACCCACCCAGATGCCCCTGCCAGCTCACGCCGACCTCTGATGGCAGCACGCCCCACACCAGCCCTCCCCACGCGACCGTTACCCCAACACTGAGGGCAACGCTGCCGAGGGTGCGCGCATACCATCCGCTGACCATCAGAAATCCGAGATAGCCGAAGATCACGCCACTTGCGCCTACGTGCACCGAGCCTGGCGCACCGAGCAGCCAGGAGAGGAGGCCGGAGCCGAGCATCGCGGCGAGCGTCACGCGACCGAGGTGCTTGGCATCGCGCAGCATCACCAGCCATCCGAGCACCGCGAACGGAATGGTGTTGGCGAGGAGATGATTGAGACTACCGTGCAGAAATGGTGCGAAGAGAATGCCGCGCAGTCCGGTCAGCGTGCGCGGGACGATGCCATAGGAGAGCAGTGCTCCACCCGACAGCACGGTCGCGGCGAAGGACAGCCAGGCGACGCCGAGTGCGCTCGTCAGCACCGTCGCTTGTGTCTTCACCGCGCGCGTCATGCTGCGCACCGTCGTTGTCGCGACCCGTGTACCCATCACCACTCCTGATCGGTGCGTGCTGCGCTGCGTGCTGTGCTGTATGACTGTCGATGCAATTGGATGGGCGTCACCGCTGGTCGCGTCGAATTACGCCGACGAGATTGCAGTATGACAGGACCCGCGCCCACCCACTTCAGCCTGCTCGGCGGCGAAGACGGCATTCGTCAGCTCGTCGACCGATTCTACGACCTGATGGACAGCGCGCCGGAGGCAATACACGTACGTGCGCTGCACGCCACAAGTCTCAAGTCGTCGCGGGAAAAGCTGCGGCTCTTTCTCACCGGATGGACGGGAGGGCCACCCGTGTACGTCGAAAAATTTGGGCACCCCAAGCTGCGGATGCGGCACTTTCCCTTCGCCATCGGTCCGCTGGAGCGCGACGAGTGGCTCTGGTGCATGGAGCGCGCGCTCGACGCGCACGAGATGGACGCGATGCTACGCGAAGAGCTGAAGGGAAAGCTCAGGAATACCGCGGACCATATGGTGAACAAACTGGACGGATGAGGCAGCGGGAACTCGGACCGCGGGGTGCTGCAATCGTAAACGACCCAGTCTCCAGCTTTGAGTTGAAGTCTGGAGCGAGCCAGTCGACCTCCGGCGCGCTGGGGTGGTGACGCGCGCGACCCGCAAGACCCAATCGCGACGACGCGTGACTTGCTTGCTCAGTACTCCATCGCGAAGCTGGACACTGGGTCGTTGAGCGGTTCGTTGAGGTTTTGGTTCCGCGTTTGGTTCGGATTCGTGCGCGCCAGGTGCCCCATTCGCTCATTCCCGCTACGTTCGGTCTCGACCACCTCGTTTGCCGGCGCGCATCGGCGCGATCCACCCGTTGCCTGAGTGAGCATGAGCGTCCGCGTCTTCGTTACCGGCGGTACGTTCGACAAGGAGTACGACGAGCTGCACGGTACGCTCGACTTCCGCGCGACGCACGTCAGCGAGATGCTGCGTCGCGGCCGCTGCGGCCTCGATATCGCGGTGGACGTGCTGATGATGGTGGACAGCCTCGACATGACCGAGGCGCAGCGATCGCAGGTGGTCGATGCCTGCGTGTCGTGCCCGGAGTCGCAGATTGTCATCACGCACGGGACCGACACCCTCGTCGAGACGGCGCAGGCGATTGCACGCGGTGTGCGCGACAAGACCGTGGTGCTCACCGGTGCGATGGTGCCGTACGCGTTCGGCAGCTCCGATGGACTCTTCAATCTTGGCAGTGCGGTCAGCTTCGTGCAGACGTTACCGCCCGGTGTCTACGTCGCGATGAACGGAAAGTGGTTCCCGTACGACGACGTGCAGAAGAATCGCAACATCGGCGTCTTCGAGCGTCGCTCGTAGCGCGCACGGTTTCGGGGCGCGGGAGACGGCGAGAGTGCGACGGCTCCGGCGGTCTTGCGCGCGGTTGTACCGGCGGCAAGCATAGGCGATCTCCCCGCCGCGCACGTTCGGCCCTTCGGTGACACCACTTCCCGTTTCCCCATTCTGATGCCCGGTCTTTTCGTCCGTAAGTCGGTCTCCGACTTTGAGCACGACTTAGCCGAACGCGGCGGTCTCAAACGCTCGCTCACCCGGTGGCATCTCACCGCGCTGGGAGTTGGTGCGACAATCGGAGCGGGGATCTTTGCCACCACCGGCACGGCGATCGCCGGCGATCTGGCGCGACCAGGCGCGGGGCCGGCCATCATCTTCTCATTCGTCCTGACGGCGGTGGCGTGCGGCTTCGCGGCGCTGTGCTACGCAGAGTTCGCGTCGATGGTGCCGATCGCGGGTTCGGCCTACACGTATGCGTATGCCGCGCTTGGCGAGTTCGTGGCGTGGATCATCGGATGGGACCTCATCGTCGAGTATGCCGTGGGCAACATCGGCGTGGCGATCGGATGGTCCGGATACTTCCGCGAGTTGCTGAGCTTCTTCAACCTCAATCTTCCGTCGTGGCTGGCCACCGACTTTCGCTCGGCGTCCGACGCAGCCACGGCGGTGGCCGGTGGTGCGACGGATGCCGTGACGCTCTATCTCGCCTCGGCCCTCACCACGGCACCAACGATTTTAGGCGTGCGCTTGATCGCCAATCTGCCGGCGTTCCTTGTCGTTGTGCTCATCACGCTCGTGCTCATCAAGGGCGTGAAGGAGTCGGCGAATACGAACAATGCGATGGTGATCCTCAAGATCGGCATCATCCTGTTCTTCCTTGCGGTCGGTCTCTTCTTCGTCAAACCGATCAACTGGAACAACCCGGCAACGGGTGGCTTCGCACCAAACGGGTTCGGCGGCATCAGTGCTGCCGCCGCGATCATCTTCTTCAGCTACATCGGATTCGACGCCGTGTCGACGGCGGCCGAAGAGGCGATCAACCCGGCGAAGGACATGCCGTTCGGCATCATCATGAGTCTCGCGGTCACGACGGTGCTGTACATCGCACTGTCGTTCGTGATGACAGGTCTGGCGCCGTGGCAGCAGCTGGGCACTGCCGAGCCGATGGTGACGGCGTTGCGTCTGGCCGATGGACCACCGGCGATTCTCAATGCGTCGCGATTCATCGTCTCCATCGGTGCGGTGATTGCGATGGGCAGTGTGCTGCTCGTCTTCCAACTCGGACAGCCGCGCATTTTCATGGCGATGGCGCGCGACGGACTGCTGCCACCGCTCTTCGCGAAGGTACATCCGAAGTTCAAGACCCCCTATGTCGGCACGATCATCACGGGCACGTTCGTAGCCTGCTTCGCGGCCTTCGCCAACATCGCCGAAGTGGTCGACCTGACGAATATCGGAACGCTGTTCGCGTTCATCCTCGTCTCGATCGGCGTCATTGTCCTGCGTCGTACCGATCCGGATCGTCCACGGCCATTCCGCGTGCCGTGGGTGCCGCTCACGCCGATGATTTCGGTGGTGGCGTGTTCCTACCTCATGTACAAGCTGCCGGGCGTCACCTGGATACGGTTCGGCATCTGGTTGCTGGTGGGTCTGGTGCTGTACTTCGTGTACGGAGCTCGGCACAGTCGGCTGCGGAACCCGGGGCGGAGAGCGGGGCGGTAACCGCGCGGATCGGGGTGATCGGCAAAAGTGGTGGACATGGTGAGCACGCGGCCGGCTACCCTCGGCGCGCTTGGCCAGCATCCCGAACTGGGGGTGCCGGGTGTACCGGGTAGTCAGGTGGCAGCACCGGGTGGAGCGGCAAGCACGACACGCATGCTGTTCCTGCTCTACCCGGTACCGAGGTCCGAGCACCCGGTACACCCGACACCCCCAGTTCGTGATCGCCGAGCAGCGCGCCAGGGGCAGCCGGCCTCTACTCGCCCTCGCGCGCCTCGCGCGCCTC
>Ga0163144_10002632_pt1 | contig 41150 bp, 30 predicted proteins | sample OliLak19BULKMAT1_FD_123175 | JGI IMG/M metagenome (GOLD analysis project Ga0163144, IMG submission 123175) | Freshwater microbial mat bacterial communities from Lake Vanda, McMurdo Dry Valleys, Antarctica - Oligotrophic Lake LV.19.BULKMAT1 | ecosystem: Environmental > Aquatic > Freshwater >...
AGGCGGAAGAAGTGCGATCGTTGGGCAAGGTGAATTGAAGAAGCTCGGTTGGGATCCGATTTTCAGTTTGAATCACACCGCAGCGATGTTCCGCGCCAATATGAACCGGCTGTTTCGGAAAACCTGGTGCACTACAAAAACGATAAGGGGTCTACGAGACCACCTGGCTCTTTACACTCAGTACCATAACGAAAATCTTGTAGCCGCTTAGTGCAAACTTTAGCGCTTATAGACTTCTCTGGTTTCGAAAACACAGGCAGGTAGGCCAGTTTACGCCGCACAAGACCGGTGCTAGTGTTCCGCCCATGTCAAAATTCAGAGCCGGCGTACTATTTGGGGATGAAGTTCAGGAAGTATTCGCGGATGCACACGCTAAAGGGTATGCGTTACCCGGTGTGAACGTGATTGGCACCAACACCGTTAACGGGTGCTTGGAAGCTGCCAAAAAGACCGGCTTTCCGGTCATCATCCAGCTCTCCCACGGCGGCTCTCAATTCTTCGCTGGTAAGAGCGTAGATAACGCCAATCAACTGGCCTCGATTTCTGGCGGCATTTCGGCCGCACACCACGTCCACATCCTGGCAAAGACTTACGAAGTGCCGGTGATTTTGCACACCGACCATTGTGCTCGCAAACTGCTGCCTTGGGTGGATGGTTTGCTAGATGCTAGTGAAAAGCATTTCCGCGATCATGGTTTTCCGCTCTTTAGTTCTCACATGCTCGACCTAAGCGAAGATCCTATTGAAGAGAACATCGCTACTTGCGCTGCGTATCTGAAGCGCATGGATAAGATGGGCATGACACTCGAAATCGAATTGGGCGTTACGGGTGGGGAAGAGGACGGCGTGGATAATTCTGGCGTCGATAATTCCAAGCTTTATACGCAGCCGGAAGACGTGGCTTATGCTTACGAGAAGTTAAAAGCGATTAGCCCGCGTTTCACCATTGCCGCCGCTTTCGGAAACGTGCACGGCGTTTACAAGCCAGGCAACGTCAGCCTCACTCCTACGATTTTGAAGAATTCTCAAGATTACGTCTCGAAGAAGTTTGATACGCGCAAGAATCCGATCAATTTCGTGTTCCACGGTGGTTCAGGATCTTCGAAAGAAGAAATCAAAGAAGCCATTAGCTACGGCGTCGTGAAGATGAACATCGACACCGATACGCAGTGGGCTTTCTGGGACGGTATCCGCATGTTCTACAAAAAGAACGAAGGCTATCTGCAAGGGCAGATCGGAAATCCGGATGGCGACGATAAGCCTAATAAGAAATTCTACGATCCTCGCAACTGGCTCCGCGAAGGCGAAAAAGTATTCGTACAGCGCGTCTGCCAGGCGTTTGAAGATCTCAACTGCCGTCGCTAATTCCGAATTACCTTTCCGGGCGGAGTATTGCAGTAATGTTACCGGTTTGCGGAATTTTAGCGCTCCTTGAATCTTAGTTGAATACGTCCAGAGTTTACCCAATAACCTGACAGTTTTTGCGCGTCTTTGTTCGTTGACGCTCACCGAATTACCTCGTAACCGTGGCACACTTTGCAACGGATAAGCTGAGGTTTTTGTATGCGCTTTGTCTTAGTTAGCGTTCTCATTGGTCTTACTGCAGTGCCTGCGTTTGCGGAGCAACACGCACCCGAACAGGTGAAAGATGCTTTTCAGCGATTTGCTGCAAAAGACGTCGACCACGAAGAGAAGATCGCAGCTGTTCTCTCTAGTTTTCCAAAATACGCTGCGTTGCCGGATCGTCCCGAAGTTCTGAAAAAAGCGATGGAACTTTTGGCGCCACTTGCTGAGATGAAGTTCGCCAATTGCAACGGCGATCTTATTGAGATGGAAGTCGTCGAGAACGAGGCCGGATCGCACCGCATTCTCCAGAAGGAAACCACTGCCAGCAGCTACTATTCTTCTGTTACTGAAAGCCATTCCCACACCGATTCAGAAAATCCATTTCGCCCACTATGGGTAGATGGCGACTTTTTGTTAGCTGAACTACCTGGAAACCAAGCTCTCGATAAGAAGATGGCCGCTGCGGCGGTACGACAGTTTAAGATAATGCATTTCCACAAAGAGGACGGTCGCACTCATCTCGAGATGAGTGACGTCTATCTGGTAAACGGAAAAGTGATTTCGATGCCGCCAGAAAAGTTGGAAGAATCTTCTGTTTTAAAATGCCGTACACGTTGGGCAAAGGATGCGGAAGAGGGTCGCGTTTCTCCTCCTAGGCAGTTGAAGTTCCAAAAAGGCTTGGAAGGGCATACCGATTACGCAAGAGCTGAAGATCCGGAACAAGCAAAAGCCATCAAGCTAATCGCTGAAGTTTTAGGAAAAGACGGCGTTGCTGTCGATGCAGTCAAAGGCCTGAGTGACGAAGAGTTGAAGTCGCGCAAAAAGCAATTCGCTGAGCAAACGGAAATAAAAAACCGAGTGGCGGTACTCGATAAGCAGGCAGCAGACGAGGCTGAGAAAATTAAAGTGGCCAAAGCGAAAAAACAAAAGCTTGAAACTGAGTATTGTGAAGTTGTGCGGGAGTATAATGCCGCTCAGGCGAAGCTCGAAGAGGCTAAAGACTTCGCTGAAAGAAGATGGAAAACGTACCAGGATTATAAAGAAACTGAATATCTAGATTCCGATGATAAAAGTCTTATCCCAGCCGGAAACCATTCGGACGTGAAGTGGCGGGCAGATTTGAATGCCGCCTTCTATACAAGTTGGGGCTCCGGGAAAGTCGATTCGAAGAAACTTCGTGCGGCAAAGAAGGCTCTGCGCGAAAGAATGACGAAGGCCCACGGTGACAACTGGTACTCCTGGGACCAAGAAGCAAAAGCACTCGCCCTGAAAGCCGGAGAGCTTTCTAAGCAGAGAGATGCTTTCGATACGTACGCTGAGGGCAGCAGTTTGAGTCTGAGAACGGCCGAAGCGAAAATCATTGGTGACGGCGAAGCACTATTGGCAAAGATCGCGAAAGAAAAAGAAGAAGTGATTAAGAGCGTTGCCGAAGCCATGCCGCTGGCTCACGCGAATCTCGAAGCCGCCCGTCAGCAAAACAAGGTAAGAATGGTTTCGCCTTCTATCTTCGGTAAGCTTCCTGGAAATGCTAAAAATGGCGATGTCTTCGTATTAGCGCCGATGGACAAAGAGAATCGCCGCAAATACAGCTCCAATTCCGCTCATTTTGATTTGTTATTAGGCAAAGCACCCTTCTTCGATGTTTTAAAGATCGATCCTAAAACGGGCGAAATCAAAGAACGCGCCATGCTCATTTTCACCGATCCGAAATGGAAAAAGACGACCATGCTCGCAGGCTCTAGCGTGGTAAATACTTCGTTAATGGAACGTCTAAAGATGATTTGGAACGGCGACTGGCAAAAAGACTTCCTCGACTGGGACGACTTTAAAAATCGCGACCTATATTTGCATACTGCAAACGGCGTGGATCCTGAGCCGATTCATTTAGAAAAATTGGTCGACCAAGTAGTTGCGGGCCAGAAAATCATCGCAAATACGCGCAAGGAATCGACTCCGATTTCGGAAGTCATCGATGCTCCTAAAGTGCGTGAGTTCTTTGCCAAGCACGGGTTGAGCACTCAAGAATCTAACCCTAACCTCGTCTACATGCCTGCCTTGGCCGGCACCGTCCAAAAAGGCCTAGTAGCCGGAGTGGTTCCTAATGATGTGGTCGAAAAGTTTGCGGGCAATATCCCGAAGCGATTCGCCAAACCGCTCATGGAAAAAGAGCTCGGTAAAGAGTGGCTCATTTCGATGTATCCAGCCGCGCAAATCAAAAAAGAAATGCGCGAAGTAGCCGTGCATGAATGGGCGCATCTTTTGGATTTAAATCAGTGGAAAGTAAATCCCGTAACCTCTGATCGTTTGGACAAGAAAAAGCTCGAGGAAGAATTCGAACGGATCTTCCCAACCTTGGTGCAGTTCGAGAGACACGGACGCAAGTACAAAGCCGAATTTGAAGAATTCAAAAACGATATTCCGGCTGATGAAGAGAAAATCTCAACGTTTACACCCGAGCAGCAGCAAGAATATATCCGCAAAGAGTTTGAGAAGCAGTATTTCGGTGAAAATCAAGAACGTTTCAAACAGAGTTTGAAAGAGTCCTACGCCTATTTACGTTCTCCCGTGGAGCGCATCGCATGGGCAGCCCAGATTGCTTACTTGCGCGATATCGAAGGCATGACGTTTGACCAAGTCCTGGCCCAAACCAATCGGATTGGCGGAGCCCACTCCGAGGTTCTATCCAACGGCATGAAAGAGCAATACATGCGCGAGCTGTACGAGGAGCCAAATCTTAAAAAGATTATTGAGCGCGCTCGATTAGAAGCTACCTTCTTGTTTCAATAAAGCGCCGTTCGGACGCCCCAAAATGTCGAAATCAGCGAAATTGCTCGCTCAGATTTGAGCGACATCCCGCCGATGAATAAGCGTGGAAAATCGCGTTCCCTCAAATGGGCTGACTAAATTCATCTGGTTGTTTCTATTCATTTACGTCACCAACTATCTTTGCTTTCTGTGCAACATTGCGCTCTTTCCCAAAGGTGGTGCTCCGGCTTGGCTATCGAAGTTGGATGATGGCCTGGGCTCAGCACTTCAAGTGCTTTCTCTCGCTACGTTTTATATGTCAGGCGTGGGCTTCTTAAGGCCCCGCCGCATTTGGCTTTCGATTGCTCTTTTTCCACTTGTGACCATGATCTTAGCCAGCATCGTCTTTATATCGACGCTGGGCGAGATTTCTATCGTCGATATATTTGACCTCGCACTGCGCCCGCCCGCGTTAGCAACGGCGACTACGACTTCCCTCGTCTTTTGTTGGGTGGTTGGACTGTTGGGTCTTGCTATCGGAACAGTGGCCACGATTTTTACCTGGCGGAGCAAATGGCAAGTCATCAAAGCCAAGGCCGACTCTATCAAGAAATTCTCGCTTATCTACGGGCTTGTGGGGGTGATCTTTGTCCCGCTGCTCGTCGTCTACGTCGGAACTTCTCTAGTGACCAACGTTACCCACGGATTTCTAAAGATTCGCGGCTTAGATATTAGCAGCGAGCAGCGCACCTATGTGAAAGGGCCTTTGACCGTGGTGCTCGTGCCGATGGCGCATATTGGAAAGAGCGAGTTTTACCGAACAATTCTAAAAGACTTCAACACGCCCGACACAGTAATGATCTATGAAGGAGTGTCGGATCGTAAGAAGCTGCTAAAGCACAAGCCAGCCTACAAGCAAATTGCGATGAATCTCGGCCTCTCAGATCAGGGCACCGAATTTAGATTTCAAGAAAACCAGAAGATGGCCACGGAGCACGGGGACTTAGATGTAAGCGTGTTCCAGCCCTCGACAGTGAAAGCATTAAACGACCTTTTTGAGATGATGGCCGATGAGAAAAAGAAGCTTACCTCTTTGAAATCAGACGACGAGCGGCAGTTTGTAGACATGCTGCGAGATATTCTGGATAAGCGAAACGAACACCTAATTGGTGTGTTAGATCAAGTGATCCAAAAGAAAGTTCGCCCGCGTATTCTTATTCCTTGGGGAGCGCTTCACATGATTGCGCTCGAAGACGCGCTTCTCAAACGTGACTTCCAACTTACCGAGCGCAAAGCGCGGCACGTTGGCTCGATCAAGATTCTTATTTCCAAGAAGACCCAAGACTCCCCAGAGAAGTCTCAGTAACTCTCCAGTTCTATTGAGTGGGGATAGTCGGCAAGGTGAAATGAAACTTCGAGCCCAGACCCACTATAGATTCGACCCAGATCTGACCACCGTGTTTTTCGACGATTTTTTTACAGATTGCTAACCCGAGTCCCGTTCCGGGACGGTCTTCGTTCGTATGGAGTCTTTCAAAGGATTCGAAAATCTTCTTGGCGTACTTAGATTCGATACCGATTCCGTTATCTTCCGCCGTGAATCGAGTCCAGCCGGGGGAATTTAATTGAGCATTGATATGCAGAGTGGGTGGCCGCTCTGATCTGTATTTGATGGCGTTGGTAATCAGATTTTGAAAAATCTGCTCAATTTCCGTCGGTACCGCCAGAATGTCTGGAAGGGCATCCCGGGTAATCACTGCATGGTGCTCTTCGATGAGCGGTCCGAGGTACGAAATCGCCATGTCCAAGACCGCATTGCAATTCGCCGGCTGAAGAACTTGTGTTTTTTCACCTACCTCTGAAAACGCTAGCAGGTTCTTAATGAGTGCACTCATGTGCTTGGCATGGTCTATCGACGAAGAAATGGCGCTTTTTAAGTCGTCACACTGATCGGGATTGCTATGATGAAGCGACATCTGCAGTGACATCGTTAGATTTCGCAGTGGCGCTTGCAGGTCGTGAGCGGCAGTGTGGGAAAATTGCACCATCCCGGCTGTGGATATTTTAATTTCATCTTCTGTTAATTTTCTTCGCGTCTTGTCCCGAAACATTTTTGCGAATCCAATTATTTCTCCCGCCGGGTCTTTAATCGTACTCATGACACCCGCCGCCCAAAATCTCGTGCCATCCTTGCGAATATGCCAGCGTTCGTCTTCAGCTCGGTGACTCTGCACAGCTCGTCTCAATTCGCCGTGAGGAACATTCTTAGCAACGTCTTCAGGGGTAAATAGCGAGCAGATATCTAGACCTTCCATTTCGCCTTCCGCGAATTTGAGGATGATTTCCGCACCTTTATTCCCGAATCTAATCCTCCCGCCTCGATCGAAAACGACAAAAGCGTAGTCTTGGGAAGACTTGATAATGTCGGCGATAAAGTCGTTACCGGCCCAATTCATTGAATAATCCTTTCGAGGCTCCGAATTTCGACGAGCGAGCCGAGCATTTATGACGGAATCGCACGTGTAGCGCAAACGTCAAGTAGTCACAACTCCGGTTCGTTAGGAAACTATCATGAGAGTACCCAAGGCGGAACGCCTGGAGCTAGAGATCTTTCTCTTCGCGGAAGGTCTGCGTAAACTTCTCAGATGACTGAATTGAGTCACTGATAAACTTATTCAACTCGGTGATTTCTTTTTCCACATCTCGCAACTCGCCTTGCAGTGCATTTACTGCCTTCGCGTTGAGATTATGTTTCAAATAAAGAGTCTGGTCATTCAATCGTGCGAGCACTGGGTCCATAGCTTTTTCCACTTTGCGCATCGACGCATACATTCGATCAAAGCGATGGCGCGAAGTTTCGAGCTTTAGTTCGCTATCTTGCCTCAAGCGCGCGGTTTGAATCGTTCGGGCTTCTCGACGCCATTCGACGAATAAATCGTCGGCAATGGTCTTTACATTGGCGATGCGTTTGCGAAGGGTGTTTGCCTTGTCTGTAGCGCGATCATTATCCGCCGACACAGAATCGTAAACGTTTTCTAAACTTCCGCCTTCGACTTTAAATTCCGTGCGGATGCGCGACAGCGTATCTTTGAAATGTTTTTGTACTTCAAGTTGGCCCGACTCCGCCGATCGAACGTTGGCCTCTAGCAAGTCGCGTTTTTCTCGACCTAACTTTTCCCAGAAGCTGTAGTACGCGGTTTGGCATCCGGCCAAAATCAAAACACCGGCGAATGCCACAAGCGCTCGACCAAAATACGATCGCAGAGTCGCCACAAATACCGCCTATGGCAGTCCGCGCCCACGTCGAAACGGGACGACCAATAATAAAACCACCATTAGCAGCACCAAAGCACCGCTTGGATAGTAACCAACGCCCCAACCAGAGCTATACGGCCAAGCGGGTAGTAAGAACAAAGCTAATAAGACCAGCACCACGAGTGTTGCAGTTTGAGACATAATTTTCTCCTAAATGGTTTTTATCCCCGACTGGAGCTTAGGAGTTGCAATCGTCATGCCCAGAGAGGGGCGCCACTGCTCAGCTTTCGGGGCGGTTTTTGAAATAAAGTTCGTGGAGGATACCCGCGTGTTCTAGATTTCCTTGGGACTGAAATCCGAGTTTTCGAATGACTCCCAGTGAGGCGCGGTTTTTCGGAACGGCGAATGCGTAGATTTTGGGTATTTTCAAATCCTTAAAACCATATTCTACGACTGCCTTGGCCGATTCGGTGGCGTACCCCAATTCCCAAAAATTCAATCGGAGTCGGTAGCCTAGTTCGACTGCATCTGGTCCTAGTCCTGGATAGGGTTCGATTCCGCAGGTGCCGATGATGGAGCCCGTGCTTCTTAAAAACAGTGGGAATTTGCCCAGGCCCGTCTCCTCAAAGATTTCAATTCGAGGACGGATTTTTTCAACGGCTGCAGCACTGTCCTTTGCCAAAAAGTATCCGGGTGGGGCAAAACAGTTGTAGCCCACGTCGTCCGCGATTTTCAGGTAGTGCTCTGCATCGGTCTCGCGCCATGGGCGAATCAAGAGTCGTGCTGTTTCTATTTGCATGGGCGTATTTTTACATGGATCTGTCGCACACCCCATTTCTTTTCCTTGATTGCCAGACTTCGGGTCTGTCTGCGCGCTCGGCCGAGGTTTTGGAGATTGGCTGGATTTTACCTGGAGAAGACGCTCGCTCTGAGTTAACGGCCCCCCGTGAGATCGAGAAAATTCCCAAGAAGGTGTGGAATATCCTGGGCATGAAGCCCGAGGATTTTACTAAGCGTGAAACCGCGGTGCGGGTGTGGCAACGGATTGTGGATAGCGGCCGCTCGGCAGGCGTGCGCGCCTTGGTAATTCACTATTCGTCGTTTGAGATGGGGTTTTTCCGCAAGCTGCATTTGGAAGCATTTCCTGATGAGGAATTCCCCTGGCCGGTCATTTGTACCTACAAAATCGCGGGGCAGGTTTGCGCGGATTTGCCCGCGCGCACGCTGCGGGCGCTGAGTGGGTATCTGGGGCAAGTACTGCCCCCGGCGCAACGCTCCCTAGACCATGTTGCTGCGACTAAAAAAGTTTGGCAGTTCTTGATGCAGCGATTGAGCGAGCAGCACGGTGTTTCGACTTGGGACGGCTTTCTAGAATGGTCTGCAAAACCGCGGGTGAAGCCGGCCAAAGAGGAAGGGAAAAAGTCGCGGCCAAAGCCTAGTTATTTCATCACGCCCGAAGTGCGCAAAGGCCTGCCCAAGGGGCCGGGGGTTTATGAGATGCGGTCGGCCGACGGGATTCTCCTCTATATAGGCAAGGCCACAAGTTTGCGCTCTCGGGTGGCGAGCTATTTTAAGCACCGGCGGGGAGACAGGCAGAAGCTTCCTGAGTTGATGACTCAAGTGCGCAATATTCAGGTGATTGAGACGGCAACGCCTTTAGAAGCAGCGCTTTTAGAAACCGATCGGATTAAGAAGTTCGAGCCGCACTATAATACGCAGCTTCGCAAGAACGATAGGCGCGTGCTGTATTTCGGGTGGGACCTAGAAACCACTTCCGATCATTGTTCAGAAGCAACGCCGCTGGGGCCATTTATTTTTGAAGAGGTGTTTGAGTCTGTGGGGCTTTTGCACCGGGTTTTGCGGGGCACGACCAACGCTCTGGACAACTATATCTTGATGCATCCACCGGAGCTGATTCGGCCGGCTTTGGAGCAGGTGTTGGGAGAGCTGGGAGTTTGCGATTTAGAGAGTGTGAATCTGTATCGGCTTTGGAAGCTGGGTAAGAGTTTGGGCCCTGCCCCAGAGCGTAACGACGAGGAAGACGACGGTGATGAAGGCGGTGAGGAAGACGAAGAGCGGGAGCTTTCTCCTGAGGAATTGCTAGCTGATATCAAAGCTTCGATTTTGAGGAAGCTGCGACGACCGGCGTATCACCTGCATCGCACTCACTGGATGGCGTGGATGCTGGAGTGTCGGGCAGTTTGGAAAATGGGTAAGGCGCCCGATGCCCCTTGGCGCTACTTGGTTTTTTGCAAGGGCGAAATCGTCGAGTCAGGAACAGTGGCACGCCCCACAGATTTGCCGCCGTTTACACGGCGTCGGTTACCTGTCCGGGACAGGCGACGGGTTTTTTCTGTAACAGATTTTGATCGGGTGCGAGTGTTGATGACGGAGTTAGAAATCATCGCTAAAAACTTTCCAGTGTATATCGACTTTTCTCCCACGCGGCGGCTCACCAATGCGGACGAGCCCACGTGGGTTTCGCGCGTGCTGACTCGCGCCGCTACTACCGATCTCTCTGCGCGGGAGCGCGCGTGAAACAGATCACGCTTTCCGTCGGAGAATTTGCGTTGCCCGTGCCTCGTGTCGGCAGCATCGAATCGAATTCGGGTTATGGTCGTGGCTCAGCCGACGGGCTATTGATTCACCAAGCCGTGCAGGCGCAGAAAAAAGAAGCCGACGATAACTACCAAGCAGAAGTAAAAATCACGGGTATCTTCACCAAGGGGGAATTTGAATTTACCGTCGGGGGACGTATCGACGGCATGTATGACGGCAAAGTCCCCAAAATCGAAGAGATCAAATCCTCGTTTGATATTGCAAAACTCAAACGCAAATTAAACGCCGAGCAGGACACGCATCCTTATTGCCTGCAATTAAAGACTTACGGGTATCTGCACTGGAAGCTGACAGGCATCAAACCCGATATCAGCCTCTATCTCGTCTCTTCGCGGAATCGCAAAGCAGAGACGCTGAATTTAGTGCTGGATATCGACGATTATGAGAACTGGCTAGAGCTGCGCTTGGCAGAATTAGTCGTCGAGGCTGAGCGCAACGAAGTGTTGGTTCGCCGTCGTAAAAAGTGGTCTAAGGAGTTTGTGTTTCCGTTTCCCAACCCTCGCACCGGACAAATGGAGTTGGTCGGGGAAATTGAGAAAGGCATCGAGACCAGCACGCGGATGTTAATCCAAGCGCCCACAGGCCTGGGCAAAACCGCGGGCGTGCTCTACCCGATGCTTAAGGAATCGCTTAGTCGTGGCCAGAACACGATCTACGTTACTCCTAAGAACAGCCAGCATTCTGTAGCGGAAGATGCCATCGATAAATTCAAAGAGCAGGGCATTCCCGTTCGCTCGCTGACGCTTACGGCTAAGAGCAAGATCTGTTTTAAGAATGAACCGCTGTGCAATCCGGAATATTGCGAGTTCGCCAAGAACCACTACACCAAAGTCGCCGAGAACGGACTGTCTGAAGAACTGGCCCGCAAGCGAAAGCTAGGGCCCAAAACCTTTAAGAAGCTCGGACAAACTTTTGAAGTCTGTCCCTTCGAACTGCAATTTGAAGCAGCTAAAGAAGCAGACGTCGTCATTGGCGACTACAACTACGTCTTTAGTCCGCGCAGTTCCGTGGCGCGGTTAGGCGGGGGCACAAGTCCAGAAGGTAAACCGAATCTCGTTATCGACGAGGCCCACAATCTTTTTGCCCGCGCGCTCGGCTATTACTCGCCCGAAGTATCGACGCAAACCTTAGAGAAGATGCGCGAGTCGGTAGAGTTCATCCCGCGCCGGTTTCAAGACGAGGTGGATAATCTCATTAGCGAGTGCCAAACCACGATTCGTCTCTGTCGGCCCGAGGGCATCACAAAGCCTGAGCTGATTGAGCCACCCATCGATGCCTTCATGGAGCAGGATTCTGCGGTGCGAGCCTTCTTGTCTCGTTACTTAGAATCCGACGTAGAGATCCAGCCGCGCGATGTGGTTTTGCGCTTGAGCTATTACTGGTCCGAATTTACGGCGGCCTTGGAGTTTGTCACGGAACCCAAGCGCCCGGAGTTTTTTACTACGTTCCGACCGAGTCCGGCGGATGGCGGTTCGCTTCGCATTACTTGCTGTGATGCTTCAGAATTTATTCGCGGATGTTACGACGAGTTTGGCCAAGTGGTCGGTTTCTCGGCGACATTGAAGCCATTTGATTATTACGCCAAGCTCTCTGGCTTAAATCCCACTGAGATTAAGGTTTCAGAATTCCAATCGCCCTTTGCTAAGAGCCAACGCAAGGTGCTGATCATTCCCGAGATATCGACCAAGTACAGTAACCGCGAAAAGAACTACGACAAAGTCGCTGCAGTGATCGAGCGAATCTCCGCCGTGAAGCCTGGAAATTATTTCGCGTTTTTCCCCAGCTTTGAATTTCTTGAAAAAGTAAAAGAGCGCTTCAAAATACCGCCGGGCTTTATGACCTTGTCACAAACGCGTTACATGAAAGCCGCCGATGTCGAGGGGTTCATGTATCACCTGCGCGAGAGAATAGTTCCTACAATTATTTTTGCGGTACAGGGCGGAGTCTTTAGCGAGGGCGTGGATTACCCGGGCGATATGTTGATTGGCGCCTTTGTAATTGGCCCCGCACTTCCCAGTTTTGATTTAGAGCGCGAACAAATGCGCGCTTACTACCAAGAGAATTATGGGGAAGGCTTTCACTACGCCTATAGCTATCCTGCAATGTCCAAAGCCGTGCAGGCAGCGGGTCGCGTGGTCCGCTCTGAAACAGACCGAGGCATTATTGTCCTGATGGACAATCGGTTTCTCGAACCTAACTACGCTCGGTCGATGCCAGCAGATTGGTTTAGCGACAACCCCCGCGAGCTCGTTTCCCGCGCTATCCTCAAAGAGGTTTCCGATTTTTGGTCGGGAAGCTGAAACAGTTTTTTACAATAGCGTCAAAAACGCTGTTTACTCCGCCACCCGCTAGAGCTACACGACACAGCAGAGGGTAGGGATTATGAAAAACACTTTAAAATTAGTATCAGGTTTAATTCTGTCGTTAGTTTCCACTGGCGCATTCGCCGAACTCATTTGGGTTCCGATTCCGCCAGTTGTGATTGGACCACCGCCGGTCGTTCGGTCAGGAACTCCAACACACGTGATGACCACGGGGAACATACTTTCCATCGCGCTGCCTGGCCAATTGCAATACGATGAGTTTGGTCGAGTCGTGAATAAATTACAGCGTATCACTCACTTTGAAGTCGTAGTCGGACCTGCTTCCACAGATCGCGGCTGCTACCCTGCTTCCAAAGCAGATGGCCTGCGGAGTTGGACGGGTGTTCAGTCGCCATGGAAGAATATCTCGGCGACCACTAAAGTAGATACTTACGAACGCAAGCTTCCTGGTGAACCAAAAAAATGGACTGTGCACCAATTCGAAGTAAACGGTGGAATAGAAACTCCAGTTTCTCAGCTCGATATCTTTTTCCCAGCAGACAAGCGTCGCATTGTGGACTGCCACTTCCAAGTGAACGTAACTAATTCTGACGACGATAACGCAGCAGCGGCGACTGCCCGCTCCGCAGACAGTGCTCCGGAGTCGGCCGTTGCTCCCGCAGCTGCAGCGTTAGCTGCGCCGGCCACTAAGGCGAAAAAGGGTCTACCTCGCATTGAGGAAGTTCCTGCTGAAATAGAAGAATAGAGTTAACTAAGCATGAAGAGGCGGCGGGTCTAAGTGCCCGCCGCTTTTTTTATTTGTGGAAGATTGATTCAACGCAGACCGCGGTCGCAACCGCCATGACAAAGGCCGCACATTGAAAGACCGCATCGCGTTTTGGCAAGCGACGGAGGGCAATGCGCTTAGGATGATCAGGCGCAATGCCTAATCCATCTTTTGGGAGTTCTCTTAATTTCCAAATAAACGAATCGAAATAAAAATGTAGAGTGCGCAGACAGAGAATAGCAGCGACAAGGGTAGTGCCGATAGGTTTTTTACTCTCACCGAAGTACGCAAGCGCCGCCATAAATGCGATGAGCGATCCGGTAACTGCCCACACTCGCCCGCGAATGGTCTGTGGCAATAGCGGCGTTAAGTGCGCGGGATTGGAATCGCCTTTTATCGTCGATACATAGGTGATGAGGAAGTACTGTAGAAAATGCACGCCCTCGATCATGCACATGGTCATCAAAACATGCATTTCGCGATTACGTACAAACCAAAACAACGAGAGAAACGACGAAAGCATAAAAGCCACCTTCATCGCGCTAAACCGCTGACAATAGAGCCGGCCAAACCAAGCAAGGGTGAGTGCAAAAGTGGCAGCGCAGAGGAAAGGGTCGAGCCATAGCGTAAATTGAGAAATAGTCTCGAGGATCAAAGCGCCCTGGTACGTATCACTTTTTAAATTGCGAGGAATCACGATCAAAAAAGTGGAAAACATCCACATCACGCAAAGTGTTTTATTCCACCGCGCACTTTGCTCGGATGCATCACCCGATTTGATATCGTAAATTCGGGCCATGCCATAAATCTGCATGTAGCCGTGCCAGATTCGCCACGGGACAATTAGAATAGTCAGTGCGTGGAGCGAATAATATTCAAGCCACCACGCCAGCGCAAAAACACAAAAGGGAACCGTGAGCAGTCGATAGCGGTATTTTTCAAATACCGCGCGCCGCCCGTAGGCGTGCCAGAAACCCGGCACGATATGCCCCACTCCCAAAGCCGTGGAATAAATCCACGCCACCACCGCACTCCAGCCCAGAGAACTACCTACGGAGACAGAGCCGAAGACCAACAACGGGCTCAAAACTAACAAAATAAAGTCGGCCGTAGGATTTAAGAGCGAGATGCGACGGGGTTCGGGGAGAGCAAAATCTTTTATTCCGACTGTTGCTTCCACAGATTATAGTTTAACCCAGACTATGCGGTCTGAGTAGTAAGTGCGCGCTTCGGTCGATGCACCCAAGTGAGAATTCCTAAAAAAGTTCCGATTCCAATTAAGTACACCACCCAACCAACATGCTCATGAAAAAGCCAGCGGAGGTATTCTTTTGTCTCATCTGGAGTCGCAAAGCTTTCGGCGAGTTTTTGAGCGAACAATAGAAATAGGAAAATGCGCAGGATATTCAGCGCGAGCGCAAATGCCACTCCAACGGGAAACCACGCGAGCCCTTTCCAACCAATTTCTTTCCAATCGCTCATCATCAAAACAGAAAGTCCAAAGACTAAAAACGCCACGCATTCCAATCCGGAACAGGGAAAGAATATCCATACGGAAATAAAGCTGCTCTCAAGGACTGCGGCATGATTGCCGATCTTCATCGTTAAATCGTCGATAAACGGCTTTAGCACCCAGAAAGCGGTGGTCCCAGTTGCCGGCATGATGAGCGCCCAAACAGCCTTGGCAAAAAACGAGTAGAGCAAGTAACTAACGGAGGCGATTGCACCGAAGAGAATGATGTGAGGTTGTTTCACCGCCTCTCGTGCGATCAATCGCAGTGGCACCACGGTACCGACGGCTAAAACAAACATCAGCGGAACGGTGACAAACCACCATTGCGGCACGAGTGAGTAAGCAGAGTAGCAGTGCGCAATAATCGCTAGGGCAAAGAGCAGAATGCCGACGGGTCTTGGCGCAAACCTGGTATCTATTGACCGGGTTAGTAGTTGCGCTCCCAATCCGAAGGCCGCGGTAATTTGCACCGCGCAGGCGAATAAATCTCGACGAACCAATGAGAGTTCTTTCATCGGAATTCCAATCGAGAGTAAAAACCAGAGGGCTGCGAATAAAACGGGGAGATAAACGACGTTGCGGTTAAAGAACACGTTTGAACCTCTTGCTGCCGATTATAAAACGCCATTGCATTATTGGCTACGCCATCTAGACTAAATGGTAATTCAAACAAGAAAACGGAGAGCTCTGATGTCGAGAATAACATTCATTTTGATCTCCTTGCTGCATACTTCGGGCAAGGTGTTCGGCACGACCATCGGGACCGCCACCGCGAGTATTCCGGAACTCCCCACGTTTTTGGCCCCTTTATTCCTCGTGGCAATGTTAGGAACGGTGTTCCTGGTGCGTGCCCGCATTCGACGCTAGTCGTCGATGGTAGTCTTGGATTAGGCAGGTTTGCTGGTGAGAGTTGGTTTGGGTCGGTGCAGCCATGTGATAAAGCCCAAATACGTTCCAATTCCCAGCAAGTAGATCACCCAACCCACATGTTCATGAAACAGCCAGCGGATGTACTCGTTGGTTTCGTTCTCAGTCTTGAAATTCTCAGAGAGCTTTTGGGCGAAGATTAGGAATAGAAAAATTCGCAGGATATTCAATGCAAGCGCGAAGTAAATCCCGATAGGAAACCACACCAGCCCCTTCCAACCTATTTCTTTCCAATCGTTCATCATCAAAATACAAAGCCCAAAGAACAAAAACGCGACGCATTCTAATCCTGAGCACGGGAAATTTATCCACACGGAGATCAAACCGCTTTCCAACGCTGCCGAGTGGCTTCGCATGTACATTTTCAAATCGCTGATGAACGGCTTCAATACCCAGAATACCGTTTTCCCCGTTGCGGGCATGATGTAGAGCCACACTAGTTGAGCAAAAAAAGAATAAAGCAAGTACGTTACCGAAGCAGCACATCCAAAAATCACTACATGGGGAAGTTCGAGTGCCTTTCGCGCCAAGGTGCGCAGCGGTACTAAAGTTCCTAACGACGTGACGAACATCAGTGGCACAGTAACTAACCACCATGCGGGCATCCGCATGTAGGCGCAGTAACAGTGAGCAAAGATGGCGCTGGTAAAAAGCAAGATACCGTTAGCTCTCCATTTAAATTCTGTATTTAAGGACCTGGTAAGGACCTGCGTTCCTAATCCGAATGCAATCGTAATTTGCACCGCGCAGGCAAAAAGATCTCGCCGAATAAGCGATAGATCCTTCATTGGAATGCCGATGGAAAATAAGAACCACAGGGCCGCAAAAAGCACGGGGAGATAAATCAAGTTGCGGTTTAAGAACACGTTTGGCTCCTCTTTCGTTTAAGGAGATTCTCGACGACTCGGCTAACCAATAGTGCGGTAACGACGGGAGCTACAAAGCTAGCGGCGAGTATCGATAATGCCCATAGCAATCCTAAAAAGTGCTGGGCGCTTGGCGAGACTAAGAGAAATCCCAGATGCTTGAAGGCGCTCCAATAGTACGCATAGAAAAATTCCTCGGCGTGAGAAGTTTCCCACATTCGGCGGTGCGCTTGACGATAGGGGAGAGTTCCTTGCCAGTAGGCATTTTCCTCTGTGTAGCCAAATACGATCCATTTGCGGATGTGCGGTGCCGCATCCAGAGGCAGGCTTTCATTGAGCTCGCGCGTTTGTGGAGAATAGGCATCGCGTAGATGAATAAACTCGTGGACCAACTCCAACGGCCCAGTTGACTGGTTCACTACGACGATAAAGCGATGCGGCGAGGTATTCATCTCTCCGGCTAATGGGCCGTCGTTAAAGTAAATTGAAGCGCGTCGTCCAAAACGGTCATAAAATGAAGGATTGCGTTCGCGACAGATGCGACCGCCCATTTCAGTTAGCTTACGATTGATGCGCTCGAAATCTGGTTGGATGGATTGGAAACCTGTCGGAGGTGCGTCAAAGCATTCAAATGCGTCGATACTGGCAGCATCGAGACAAACACAGCACGTCAAACAAACCGCTGCGACAGATCGTACGAGAAAGTTCTGCATTTGCTCTATAATCCTATGAAGACGAATCCTATGAAGACGAATCCTGTGAAAGACGAACGGAGAGCTCTGATGGCGAGAATAACTTACATTCTAATCTCGTTGCTACTACTGCCCGCCGATTTATTTGCCGCAGCGTTCGCCGTTAGCCGTGGATTTTAAGCAGGCCTTCAAAAGCTAGGACTGCTGCAAGTGCGAGTGCAAGGTAGGAGATCTGGACCGCCAGATCTTTCCACTGTTCTCGACGAGAAATGAGTGGTTCGGTTTTTCGCTTAAAGGCAAATCCGTCGAAATAATAGTGCGCTACGACCGTCATACTTGAAAAGCTTCCCCAAAAGAGCTTTTGCGTCGGTCCACCGAAACTCCCGACCAAGCCACCCAGGCGGGCAACTCCCGCCGAAACTAAGATCAGTCCTGCCAGAAGATACCAAGGTCTTGGATTCGAGCTTTTCTCAAAGAAGATCTGCTTTAGCGAGTTCAATCCCGCAACATTCGAAATCCCGGTGATGGCAAAATACTGCAGCGCATGCACGGCTTCGTGGAGACAGAAGAAAAATAATCGGTCTCGCATTCCAACTTCGCGCAGGATTAAAAATAAACAGGCAGTGGCTGCAGAGAATCCGTATTTCATCAGCGGGACGGGTCTGTTGCTTCGTATGCGCTGGACCAGATTTACCAACAGAGCAAAACTTACTGCAGCTGCCAAAGCCATTAGAACCGGATCCAGCCATTCACAAAAGGCCGCGATGTTTTGACCTCTCAAAAACTGACTCATCACGGGATTAAACGCCGCAGCCGCCCATATCCAGTGAAACGATTTATCTAGCAGACGAGGGCAATCAGCTGGTGTGCTGTTCTTCACTTCATAAAGGCGTGCGATGCCGTAGTTCTGACCCGCGCCGTGTTTCACTCGCCATAAAACAATTAGAGTAAGAAAAGTGTGAAAGTCCAAGAGCGACAGCGAAACGCACGATGCAAAAAGCAGGATGGGGATGATGGTCAAGCGCAGCTGATAATTCTGAAATAGCCGCCTGTCAGAATAAACGCGCCAGAACCCAGGTAGATCGTGAAACCACGTAAATAGGATTGCGACAGCTGCGGGCAGAATAGCCGCATGTCCGTTTTCTATCGTCGTAAGCAACACAGCGGCGATGAGAAAAGGACACGCCACAAAAACGAGGAAATCGACAGGTAAAGAGACGAGTGAGGATTTGGCGTGAAAAAGCCAGGCAGCCCTTTGCGTTTGCATGGGGGGAGAATCCTGTTGGTTAAGTTTTGGCTAGCTGTATAGCGAGTTACGCCTTCTGGGATTTCTGCTTTGTGCTCTACTAGTATACCAGTCGTTGCGAGGCCAAAGGCCGAAGCAATCTCCGAAGCAATCTCCCTAGACTCAGGCACAGTCCTTGCTCTAATTGTCCCCGTGAAATCGCTCAAAACGGAGAGCTGTATTCTCCGCGTCTTAATTTGCTGCTTTTTACTCACGGGTGCTGCATCGCATGCCGGCCCGGGTGATTTTGATGCCAACGCCCGCCCTGCGATCTTCAATAAGGGCGAAGAATTTCCTAGCTTCTTTTTGCCGCAGGCTTACCGCAATGTCCCAGCGGATAAGGTGCCAGCCGAAGTAGTCGCTGCGTCTCGCGTGAAAATGGAACAGGCATTGGCGTCGGTTTTTAAACGACTCACCATTCCGATTGTCCCCGAGGGGGAAGCTGGTGTTCGCCAAGTTCGTTATTTCGAATACGTCCAAGACAAAGTCGGCGGCGACGTGCACATCATGCCTAGCGGTGGAGTAGTGCGCTCGTCGATTGGATATCTATATAACGAAATATACGACGGCATGAATCGCGTCCCGACGTTGAGCCCCGAAGAGGTCTTAGAGCGGATTATTAACGAGAAGGCCGATTTGCCAGGATTTAGCATTCGCGGCATTGGCAGCGACTTTGACGTTCTAGTGAAAGGCCCCGATGCAGCCGTAGAGAAAGCCATCGGGATCATCACGACGATTACTAATAGCGCTGAAACTCACTACGGTGCGCGTGAATCCAGCGGAATGAAGCGCGCTCTTTTTACCGTCGGTGACGTAAAAAAATACGAAGAGCAAATCGGACTCTCTACCCGCCAAGGTGGCGCTACAGTTGATTTCCTTGCGTACGATCTCAAAGAAGGCCGTGTCGTGGAGCCGGTCGACCACGATTACATCGTTAGCGATTTGATTCGTGGTGAATACCGCTACATCGCACCTTCAGGTGGTGAGACGATCAAGGACACGGATAAGCAAACGATTCGCGGTGTACGTTCATTGGTTGAATTGCCGTTCTTAACGGTGCGCGATTCCACGCGCTTAAAATCCGAACTCCAGGCTTTAATTACGAAGCTCAAAAAAGGCGATCGGCTAACATCAAAATCGATTGAGCAATTCGACCGCATTATCCGCAACGCGCGTCTTGGCGGCGCTCACAACCGGATTTATCGTGGCGAGCAAGGCTCGATTGAATCATTATTGCTGCAGGTAAATGATCTTATCCGCAAGAATGGCCAGCACCGCGGTATTCCCGAGTTTGTTGATTCTCAGAATATTGCAAAGCGAAACGCAATCACCAAAACCGAATTAAATGGCGTGCCCAGGGAATTACTGACTCCAGTGGATCGCTTTATCGATTCCCACACGGACAAAGGAGTGCTTTACCACGGGACTCCTGACTTAGATTTCTCGATGGCGATTATGCGCGGCGGCCTCTTTATCAGTGGCGGCCGCAATTCTCAGGGAACGGCCGTAATGGGGCGTGGTGGATACTCCTCTTGGATCCATTCGGTCTCGTTAGGGTACGCCGGCGGTCAAGGGCTGGTTTTTCATCTGCCGGTCAAGAAGTCGGAAAAGTTAAACATTCTGAATTTGCAAACTCATGGGCACCACCCGGCCCTTCAGGCGATTCGCAAAAAAGCCGAAGCCGAAGGAAAAGATTTTCATGAAGTCTTAGCGCGGGAGCACGGCATCGATATCATCATCAATCACCACGTGCTCTTGCAAAACTTGCAAGCAGTGGAATTGCCCAAAGACCCCGGCATTTTAATGCGCGGTCTTTACAGCGTTATCGAAAATCCCCATTCAGATGCTCTTACGCGTTGGAAAGCATTTGTAGAATACCGACGATTTTTCCCCTACGCGCAAGGCGTGGGATTATCAGATGCACCAGAACCACCAAATGCGACCGAAGTAATGAAGCTCTTGAAGGACAGTCTCAATGAAGGTCTGAAATCCACCGAAGGCCTTGAGAGTCGCATGGCTTCCACAATGAGCAGAGCATATTTGGCACAACCCGAACTAAAGCCAAAGGGTGAGCATCCGTTTTTTGGGCGCTACAGTATTTATGAAACTATCGACTACGAGATGGTTAGAAGAATCGAAGATAAGGGCCTTCAAGCGGAAGTCGAAGCATTGCGCACAGATATGGAGCGCACGAAGGAAATCAGATCGATCCTAGCCAATTTGGCACAGGAGGGGCCGCTAGCTTTTATCGAAGTTTTTCCGGGCTCCGCGCGTGTCGTAAACACTGGTTCCAGTTCCATTGAAGTAACTCCTTCGGGAATCTTGAATCGCAAAGACATCAACAAGAACTCCGAGTGGGAACAGGCACTGGTCGATCTCTCTGCTCGCACCAGAGCCGGTGCACCGCTCTTGCCGCAAGACCAAATAGTCATTCGTTACTTGATACGCCATTCCGACAATCGGGACGCATCGGAAGCTGTTCGTTGGTTGGGTGCCTTACTGGGACAAGCCGCTCCAAAATACGCGGACATGATTATCGACGAAATCAAGCACGGTGGAGAACCGGGCGCAATAGCTGCGGCTAGATTGGTCGAGGAGAATAAAGGTTCTGAACAGAAGACTCGAAATCTTTTACGCGCAGCCCTGGGTAAAGATCCGAAATGGGCAGGAGTGGTCAAAGATCTCTATTTGAAGCCGCCCTCTCACTACTACGCGCCAAACTTCCCCTGGAACCTTAAGGATGCAGGTGATTTACGACGGCTTTCCGAAATTGGAAAAATGGATTCCGGCGATCTCAAAGCGGAATCCAGTTCCATAGCCGCGGAACTCCGAGACCGCTACGGCCTGTACCAAGTGACGCAGGGTTCGCACAACGATCTAAGAACTTTATCGGAAGGCATTCTTAACCTGTCGATAGACACGATCCCGGATCCCGATCTGAGAGAGCGGACGAGGTCAGTTCGCAATCGGCGCAGGCTAGCGCGTTCAGCCGAATCTCTACGTAAGGCGATTGGAGAGCGGGATCCCCAAAAAGCGATGGAACTCTTTCCGGGATTTATCCCCAAAAATACTGAGAAGGTGCCTTACTTCGTCGACAAAGCAAACCAAGGGCACCTGTTACTCAATAAGATAAAAAAAGACGGGAAAAAGGGATTAACAGCTGCCGAGCAAAGAGTCGTGCGCGAAACGTTGGCCGGTCCAACACGTCTAGACCTAAAAGACTTTTACAAGGCGCTTCTCGAGTCTCCTGATATGGGGACTCTCATTGTGAACCGCTTTCGCAAGCCGCTGGTAGACGATGGGCCTCAGGTGCTCGTAGAAATTCTGCAAGGTTCCGAAAGATTTGGTCCAGAGCTAAAAGCCATTGCGCGCGAACAAGCCGAGAAAATTACCGGAAGTATTTCCAGGGCAAGTTTTTATTATACCGAGTTTCAGCGGGTCATCGGTTTCCCCTGGGATTTGGAGAAAGACCGAGCTGTTTTACTCGACTTACACAAAGGATTGGCATCGGAGCGGGATCTGAACCGACGGTGGCGCGAGGTCATCGCGGAAATTACTCAGGTTCAACCTGCTGTCATCTCTGCTCATCGCGAGCACTATTTGCTCACGAGCTTTAGCATTATCTGGGATCCGATTAGCAATGCATCCGCGATCGATGATCCGGCTTTGCGTCAGCGTTTTATTAATCTCTATATGGAAAAAGAGAATCGCACGTACGTGCGCCGCCTGATGGACGATTTAACTTCAAAGCAACCCCTTCAAATGTTGCTCCAGTACCCAGAGTTTAGTTACGCCGCTCAAAAAGGCTTTAACCTCGAAATCAAAAGCGACGGAATTTCAAAACATCCTAATTTGAAGCAGACCACCGACTTAGAAGAAGCCGTGCTCGCTTTGTCGAATAAACTCAAGGCGGGGACGAAACTGAACGAAGTCGAAGGGAAACTTCTCGACTATTTTGTTCGTCATGGCACCAGCCACGAAAAACTCTACAAGGGTCTAGCGGCATTACTCTCCACGGCGTCAGAACCTGGCATTCGGGAAATGGTCGATAGAATAAAGTCCGCTGGCCGGTCCGGCCAAGAGTTGGCGCTTACCATTCTTTCAAACAGCAGCTCGTTCCCGGTTGCTCACAATATGCTGAGACGCGAATTGGGCCGAGACCCGACTTGGCGTGCACAGGTGAGGGCCATCATTCCCACTTGTGGCGGTGACTATCAGCACGCCGACGACTTCCCGTGGAACCTCTCCGATGCTGCGGACAAAGCGATGCTCAGAGCCGGTCTCAGTCTCGATACCGAATCCTCTAACGACGAAATAAAAGCCGTAATCCGCATCCTGCGTGATCGGTATGGCTTGGTGAGCGACCGCGGTGACCGAACGCTCGAGACTCTAGAGCGTTACAAATTCTCCATTCGTCCAGAGATGATTCCTGACTTGGAGTTACGCGCGCGTTTCGAAAAAGCGCTTAGCGAACACCTGGGCGGCCTGAGAGTGCGGCAAGAACTTTCCAAGCGCTCGAGAAAAGATCCGGCTGCGATTGAGAAAGCCTTCCCGGGATTCGTGCCGGATGAGGAACGACTCAGTAATGGTCAGCTGCTGAACTATCACAGAATGCAGACTCACCTAAAAGAGAAGGGATTTGCAGGACTGCCGGTATCCGACGTTCGTTTCGTGCGGCAGATGCTCCAACGCCCATTCCAAGCGGATGATTTAAAGCACTACGTCGCTATGCTGTCGTCGAACGACGACAAGCCGCGTGCTGCCGCACTCTCGCGTCTGCGGGCTTTCAAGAGCGGGGATTCGGCGGCGGCTTTATTGGAACTCCTGGGGCATCTAGATAGGGACTCTGCAGTTCGCAAAGAAGTCGCTGAGATTTTAGGCAAACCAGAAGTACGCGCAGAGCTCTTCGCTTTTGCTCGTTCGCCAGACCCCGTTCGAGCAAGCCAGCTGAAAGAGTTTGGTAATTTTCCTTGGGACTATGAGCGAGACGCAGAAGTGATTGAGGCCTTAGCGGCAAAACGCCCGGAGTACTACGAAACGAGAAAACAGTGGCGCACTATCCACGGCAAAATCGGTGAGCAGCAGCCGGGAATTGTAACGATCAGTGGCAGAGACGCGCACTATCTTACTTCTGTGTCGTCGATTCACGATAACCCGATAAGCTATTCCAATTACATCGACGATCCTGCATTGAGAGAAGAATACCGCAAGGTGCTTAGCCGGCGGACAGCTCAAATAGATATTGGGAACCTACTGAATCAAATCGCCAGAAAAGACGCGCTTTCATTCACTCGCCAGTTTCCGAATTTGGGTGCGGCATTGAATTGGGATAGCAATTGGATTGAAGTTAAGGAAGACGGCTCTATCCAACCGATATCGCATCAGTCTAAACCGACTGAGTTGGATAAGATGTTTGTAGCACTTTCTGTGAAAACGCGGACTGGCGGACGACTTTCTCAAAAAGACAAAGACCTCCTTCGGTACTTGTTTCAGCACGCGCAAATTGGCGGCATGAATCCGATTAAGTTTACGGTGGCGTTGCTCGGCAACGCCGACGATAAATCGGCAGCCAAGTTGTGGAAAATTTATGAATCCCTTCAGCCTGCTCGCCCCGAGCTATTGATGGAGTTTTTGGGCCAAACCAAAACCAAAGATAGAGCTCTGACTTACCTGGCGGCCCATCCGAAGCTCCGCGATCAAGTTCGCAAAGCCGCCTTAGTTCCGGGAGCCTATAAAATCAGAGCGTTTCCATGGGATCTAACTAATGAAGGCGATCTCAAGGCGATGGAAGAAATCGCCAAGGTAAATCTTGAAGAGGATGCTCGGCACCTAGACGACATACTTTTGGAACTGCGCAATCGTTATGAGTTCAAATATACCGAATTTAATCAGGCTCGCTCGGACCTCTCGTCGTTGCGTAAGGCAGTTAGCTACATCAAACCGGAACTCATCCCCGACGAAGCCCTCTCTGCGAAGTTCGCGGCTTTACAGGAACGCAAATCAGAAACCGAAAGCGCGTGGCACGCCTTATCCGAACACGGCATCAACGCTGAAGTGGTGAAGTTAGCCCGCGAGTCCCAAGCGCTACGCAAAGGCCCGGCAAAGGTTACTCCCGAGAATATTCTGCTTCTGCGTCGGATGTTGGTTTCGGACAATGCAACTCTAAGCGCGCACGGGCGGCAGATTGCTCAAGTGTGGACTTCGAATGCGAAGCATCGTTCTGAGATCGCAGAACATATGCAACATAAGGGCATTCACCTATTACCCGGCCATTTCAATGAAGAATCATTGGGCAGGGAACTAGATCGGTATTCTGCGCAGGTTGATAAGTGTCTTGAGTGGATACGTGGGATGAGCGCTAAAGCTAACTGAAGAATCGGAGAGAGGGGGATTCGAACCCCCGATACACTTGCGTGTATAACGGTTTTCAAGACCGCCGCGTTCAACCACTCTGCCATCTCTCCACAAGCGCCTTACGCCTCAAACGTCAGCCATCCGACGGGAATGAACTCTTAACATATAAAGAGTTTCCGTTGCGGCCGCCTATGTTATCTTTTTTGCGTGGCGGCAACCAGAGACAACTTCACTTTTTCTTGGCCCTTTTTCAAGGTCCTATTAGACGGCGAATCTATCGTCGATGTGCCGCGCCTCGAAATCCACACGATGGAGGAGGCTACCACCTTCATTCAGGCCTATGGTTTTGACCCGGGCGATGCGGAAGACGTCGATTTGATGTGGCGGGCATTTGACGAGTCGGTCACCTTCTTAGAGCGGTCGATTGCCGACCCCGAATATCCCAAGGTCCCGGATCACCTGCGAAATCGCAAAGCCGTCAACGATATCCGGCGCCTGCTGCTGATTGCCTCGGATAAATCGGCTGGCACCGATCAGATTTTCACCTGCGCGATTCTGCGCTTGATGCATCTCTACATCCACATTCATCACGACCCGCGCTTGCAGTTTTTTGATGAGGTGCAGAGCCAGATTTTAAATCGCCTTGAGAACTATCTCTACGTCGACTCAGAAAAAGGCGTCACTTATCTCGGCAAGCCAGAAGACCCCCAGAATTCCATTAAGCTGGTTTATTTTAAGAAAAAAGATCGCAAGGATCGCGAACGCGAGATCATTAAGCTTCTGCACAAGAAGGAAAATGCCGTCGAAGAGATCTACGATCGCATTGGCTTTCGTCTGGTCACGGAAACCAAGTTTGATGCCATTCGCGTAGTCCGATTGCTGGTCGAAAAAAACATCATTAGCGTGCCAAATGTTCGCCCCGGGCGTTCGCGCAATCGCCTCGTCGATTTCAAGCGCTTAGTTTTTGAAGTGGAACGCATTCACGCGCATTTCGGCAAAAACAACGGCCCCACGGCCTATATCGAAAAGATGATCCGTCGCCTGGATAGCCGAATTGGTTTTAGTCGATTGGGTCGCAGTCTAATTAACCCGCATACCAGCGAGCATTACCGTGCCATTCAATTTACCTGTCGGGAACTAGTCCGCATTCGCAATCCTCAATATCAGGCATACGAGAAGTTGCGCGGGCAGTTATCTAATCTGCATGGCGGCGATCAGGTTCTAAACGAGGCATTCCCAACCCAAGTCCAAAAGTACCTGCACGTATTCTTCCCCTACGAACTGCAAATCATGGACGTGAAATCCTACGCAGACAGTATTTTTGGTAAAAGCAGCCATGAAGAATATCGTCGGAAACAACTGGAGTCGGCGCGTCTACGTTTGTTTGGTCGACGCCCTGCATAATCCCTTGCCTGTCGTTGCGAGCGAAGCGAAGCAATATCCCCGTTGAATGCTATAATTTAAGTACATGAGCGACGGGCAAAAATTCTATTTAGGTATTAACGGCGAGCAAGCAGGCCCATTTTCCGAGGACGAAGTCCGCGCCAAAATGGCAGCGGGCGACGTCTCTGGTGAGTCCCTTGTTTGGTACGAAGGCCTCGCCGAGTGGCAGCCGATCAGCTCCGTTACCTACTTCAATCAAAGCTCCTCTGCGCCGCCCGCTCCGGGGGATCCTGCAGCGCCTGCCGAGCCCGAAGAAGATGCGCGCGAAAAGACGATTGCAGCAGTTGCTGCCCCCGCGCCCTTGCAGGGTGGAATGGCCGGAAAGTTTAAGCCGCTTGCCCAAGTTTTGAATTCTCCCTCGGCAGGTGCTCCGGCGCCAAAAGCCGACGACGATGAAGAGTCGTCGGATGCCGAAGAGCCCGAACCGAGTATTTCTGGCTTTGCGGGCAGGGGCGGTTCGCGCCCACCGCCAGAGAAAGAGCCTGAACGGCACGAGCCAGCATGGAAAAAAAGGGGAACTAAGCCCAACGCTCCAGAAAAGGGTGAAGTCATTCTTACGTTCGCACTGCATGGGAAGAAACCGCGTGCGGTATTTGGCGCAAAAGAAGGCGTTTTCTCCGCTGCCGGCAGCCGAATGGGTGTCGTACTAGGGTCCGCCGCAGCTATCTGTGTTGTCGCTTTCGGGGCGTTTTACTTGTATCTAGAAAACTCCGAGAATAATTTACCTACCGAAGTTGTCGTCAAAAAAATCGAGTCGCGCGATGTGCGCTTAACCCGCGCTAAAGACAACGTGATCTTAAATCCCGCTGCCGGCGTGACCGAATTGCAAAAGTTGTTAGCCGAGAACAACAAAGACGACATCGGCAAATCTTCTTATCAAGCGCTCGAATTATATTTTTGGGAAAAACAGGACTACAAAGGCCTAGGCGATCTCGCCATGGGCGTGGGCGAACACGGCAAGGCCGTTGAATTCTATTTGAAAGATCCACGTCTCGTTGTAGATGCCGAACGCGCGTACGTTGCACTTTTTGGTTCGGCGACAGATCCAGCGCTTAAGAAAAAAGCGCTGCTGGCGCAAATTGAAATTTTGCTGGGACCACTCAAGCGTAAAAACGACGCGATCGCCCAGATTCAGCTCTTTGAAAAGACTTTTCCAGGCGAGCCGCATCCCTATCAGTTTTACACTTTGCCGACGTCTAAACAGATCGCAGAACTTTTTGAGCGAACTTCTTATTACTTCTTGGCAAACTTGAATGGTTTTATCGAAGGAGAATTCCCGCACATGAAGCTGGCGACTTCACCTGCCGTCGAAGTTCGTACAGAAGGCGATCGCTATCGCGTCACCGGAAGTTACAAAGGCGAAGTCCGACTCTATCGCGATAAATTAAAAGGTGTCTTTCTGCACTTCTGGCTAATCGACGGACAGTGGTACGTCACCGAGACGAACATCACCGCAGATCGAAAGCGCTACGCTGCCGAAAAAAAAGAGCAGCTCTTTAGCAAGACGAGCGACGAAAACGCGATGTTGAAGTATCTAGAAAGCGTTTTTAACCAAGAATTTCCCCGCACTCCTCTGCACGAACGTGCTCCTCGCAACACCGCTGCCAGCGCGCCTCGCGACGAGACTCCGTAATTCACAGCCACAGTCGTTGCGAGGCCCTTAGGGGCAGAAGCAATCCCTACTTTGTTAAGACCCCGCTAACGCTTTGTTGAACTCGATTTTAAACACTCAGGCACGTTTTCGCCGTTGCGACTTGCACTGGGTTTTTTTAGCTTTACATCGCTAAGTGCGCCGTCAATTATTCGAGTTATTCTGAGAAAAAGTTTCTAGCTGAGTAGCACGTCTGTGGAGTTGTATAGAAGGGGCCTCTTGCCGTAAAGCACCACCACTATTTTCAAGGGTCCCTTCTCCCATTTTGCAGCCCCGCTCGCTCCACCAGGACGAGCGGGGTTTCTGCTTTTGGCCTTTAACATTGCCAAGCCTGCTCGCGGAAAATAGATTTCTCTTTTGAATCCTGGAAGATCAATAGGCTGGTTCTACGAACTGGTAGACCGTTTGTGGCAGTTTTTCGCGCGCACAGTCTTTGTGCGTTTCGTCTTTGATTTGCCTGTTGAGTACATCCGCGCCGAAGCCAGTCAAAAGAAAGTCACCTTTGTCCTCAATCGTGGCGGTCTGCTCGAATGGCTAATTATTTCTAGCTGGTGCCGCGCGCAAGGAATGGGCGGAGTTGTATTTGCAAATCGCCTGCATATTTTGCTATTAAGCCGTCCCAAGGCTTTTTTCCCCATCCTATTTGGCACCAAAACTTACGAAGATGTCTTCCTGTCGGATTTAAACGGCCTGCGACTTGTCTTTATGACTGGACGTGAACGATCGCGCCTGCACGTTCCCACGCCTTCAGAAAAACTCCTTAGCGGGGTGCATGCGCGTCTCTCTGCGGAGAAACAAGACCACTCCGTCGTCTTCATTCCTGTGTTTATTCTATGGCGCAAACATGTGCGTGGCGCGGGCCGCAATCCGAGCGAATTTTTGTTTGGCCTAAGCTCCGCTCCTAACTGGGTTGGCAAATTTTGGTTTCTGCTGCGCAAGCGAGATGACTCTGTCGTTCGCGGTTTGCCGCCCGTTCCTTTAGAGCTTACTGATCGCGCCGAAGCCGTCGAAGAATCTGAATCGATGCGAGTGGCCAAGCAAACGCGCCGACGCATTCTCGTAGCTCTGAGCCAAGAGACCCGCGTGGTCCTGGGGCCACGTTATCGTTCGCCTAGTTTGGTGAAGGAAACTATTCTCCGCGATCCCGAAGTCCAAAAGTTAATCGACGAATTAGCGCGCACGGAAGGCGTAGATCGACGCAAGATCATGTCGCGAGCGTACCAGCTGCTCACTGAGATCGTCGCTAGCTACAGCTACCGCGTCATCGAAGTTCTCTACGTTCTCCTGACGTGGCTCTTTTCCAAAGTTTTCGACGGTCTGGATTACAAAGAAAAAGAGTGGCAGCAGGTTCGCGAGATTATGAAGCACAAGCCTGTGGTGTTTGTGCCCTGCCATCGTAGTCACCTTGATTATCTGGTGATCCCGTTTTTGATGTTTGAACACCACATGGCCACGCCGTTTATCGCTGCGGGAATCAATCTCTCGTTCTGGCCAGTGGGCCCTTTGCTGCGCTCGGGCGGTGCATTCTTTATTCGGCGGTCGTTTCGCGGCGATGTGCTCTATGGCTTGCTGCTCCGCAAGTACGTGCAGTACTTGCTGCAGAATCGCTACAACACGAAGTTTTTTATCGAGGGCACACGTAGCCGCTCGGGCAAGATGCTGGCGCCGGCCTACGGGATCTTGAAAATGGTTTTAGAAAGCTGTTCTCGCAAAGTTGTCGAGGATATCGCACTCATCCCGGTTTCCATCTGCTACGACGAAGTTCCAGAGCAGGGAAGCTACAGCCGCGAAGCAGGCGGCGGGCAAAAGGTAAAAGAGAGTGCGGCGGGTTTGCTTGAGTCTCGCAAGATCGTTCGCCGTCGCTTTGGCAAAGTCTACGTGCGATTGGGCGAACCAGTGTCGGCACGCCAAGCGCTAGAGAACGGCGAGAAGCGCAACGAAGATTTCACACTTACCTTGCAAAAGTCGGCTTTTAAGATTTCCAAGACGATCTGCGATGTGACGCCAATTACCACCAAGTCGATTGTTTCGACGGTGGTTTTATCGTCGAAATCGAATGCGCTTACTTATGAGCAATTGATGGGATATGCCCGTTGGCTGGCGGAGTATGTGCGTATCGCCCAGATGCCGCTCAGTACTCCCGACGAGGATTCCTTTGCGCGAAGCTTAGAGCAAACAGTCCGCCGGTTGATTCGCGGCAGTATTTTATTGGTGAACGAAGGCGTGCCTCGCCAATATCAATGCGATCCGCGTCGCCGCACGCTGCTTAATTTCTATAAGAACAACTCCATTCACTGTTTTGTTGTGCCGTCGATAACCGCACTTTCGGTTCTGTCGTGGATTCGCTCCGATGCTCCGGGCAAGGGAACTCAGGCGATGCACGATGACATCGTTCAGCGCGCGCTCTCTCTGCGGGACATGCTCAAATTTGATTTCTTCTTCAGTCCACGCCGCGATTTCGAGCAAGACGTTCACCGCGCCGCCGCGTTTCTGTTTGGCGAGGAGAATTGGAAAGCGGGCAATCCGGTTCCCACCGATGCCGAGGGCTTGTCGATTTTTACCAGGACTTTAGGTGAGCTCTTAGAAAGCTACCTTTTGATGGGACTCTACTTCTCGCAGACTGGTGAGAATCGCTGGGAGAAACGGGCCCTGCTGAATAAAATTGTAAAGTTTGCTGAGTCGCGACTAGCGATGAATGCGCTCCGGTATCCGGAGTCTATTTCCGTCTACAACTTTGGCAACGCGCTATTGTGGTACGAACACATGGGATGGATTCAAATCAAGAAAAGCGAAGAGGGTTCGTTTATTGATCGAGTGGTAGAAGGCGAAACCATCCAAGTGTCAGTCCGCAAAATCTCGGATTGGCTGGACCTGATGGAAGAGAATCCCGGTACTTTTTTCCAGAGCTGATTACGCTGCTTTTTCGTCCGGATTCACGGGCGGAACTCTCTTCGAGAACATCTCTTTTGGGAATGGGAGATGATTCACTTCGATTTCTTTCATGAACGACGGTAGATTTCCCGTCGGATTCAATGCGCCGATAATCTTGCCAGTAGCCGTTCGTCCAGTTTGTTCAAACAGGTAAATATCGTTTGTGATGTAGTTGCCCTGTAAGTCCATACCGAGACCTTCAGAAATGTGGGTGATCTTTCTCGACCCATCGGCCAGGCGCGATAGCTGCACCATGACGTTAATAGCGGCAGCGACCTGCGCACGAATTGCTTGTACGGGAACTTCCGCATCGGTCATTAGAGCGAGCGTTTCTAGACGAGTAAGACACTCTTTAGGGTTGTTGGAGTGGACCGTGCCCATCGAACCCGAGTGGCCAGTATTCATTGAGCTAATTAAATCCAGGGCTTCGCCGCTTCTCACTTCACCGACGATTACGCGATCGGGACGTAGACGTAGTGAAGATTTAACAAGATCGCGCAAGGTAACTTGTCCCTTGCCGTATTCGTCGGCAGGGCGCGCTTCGAAGAAAACTACGTGCTCATTGTGGATTTTCAATTCAGCGGAATCTTCGAGAACGACAATCCGTTGATCTGGAGCGCAGCGGCTGGCAAGAATACCGAGCAAAGTTGTTTTACCGGATCCAGTACCGCCCGAGACGATGATGTTCTTTTTTAAGTACAGACACACGTCGAGAAAGCGCGCGGCGTCGGTTGTAAGCGCGCCTTTGCCAATCAGGTCTTTGAGCGAAAGTTTGGTTTTGGAGAATTTACGAATGGCTACCGTAGTGCCATTGCGCGCCACAGGAGGAACCACTGCGTGGATACGTGAGCCATCCGGCAAACGAGCATCTAAAAACGGGCGCTCGTCGTCAATGGGACGGCCGACAAACTGCGCGATGTTTCGGACTGCTGCCATCAGAGAGTTGGCATCTTCAAATTTAGCGTCGGTCTTAAATACTTTGCCGCCGCGTTCAATAAAAATGGTGTCGGGTCCGTTGATCATGATTTCCGAAACCGAATCGTCCTTTAGAAATTCGAGAACCGGTTTGAGGAAGACCTGGACTGAGTGTTCAAATACAGACATGTGGGTAAGCCCCTAACTATTGCGCGTTATCTATTGCGCGCTATTTATTGCACAACGATTTCGCCGCGCGCGCCCGACAACGCATCAAAGAACGGATAAGTACCGGCCGAAGGTTCCAAAGTAATTTCTGTTACTCGCTCGCGAGTAAGTTCTCTTTGCAGTTCAAAATAATCAGGTGCGGTCGATGGCGTGAGCGACGAATTCTCGGATGCGATCCAGCGCTGCATCTTCAAACCTTCCACGATCAATGCAGCAGGTTTGGATTCTACTGTCGTAAACCAAATGCGAACCTTTGTACCCGCAGGCATTTGGATTTTATTCGGATAAAAACGATTGTGAGAAAGAATGACCGCTGCTTCCGCAGCTGCCGGCAAAACAATCTCTGTATTTGGCGTTGTTCCTTGAGACACTCCAGCGGGAGTTGGAACTGCCCCAGTGAGTCCAGCGACATTGGTAGTCGCTGCATTTGTCAGCGCTTGCACCGCTGATTGAGCTGGTGGCATGAGTGCTTCACTTGGATCCGACATCATGTTGGAGGTGGCTGGGACAAGTGGTGGAAAATTTTTATTAAGAGTCAGCTTCGGAATCACAGGCAGCATAGTAACCGGAGCAATCAGTGGCGGTGGTAATTCAGCGATGCAGACTAGCGAGTAGAAAAAGAAGAATGCGAAATAGAGCGGACGATACCATTCCATGGCTTACCTCGAGTTAAGAACCTCAGAGAATTACAGCGGACTCCTGTCCAAAACTCTTTTCGGTCTTTTTGCCCCGTTTCTTAAGACGATGTTCGGCCACCATAGCCGCATCGCGTTATCACTCTACTCGGGGCGCCGAACATTACTTGAGACTTGTGAATTTCCGTTTCCTCCTCCTAAAAAAACAAAAAATAAAAATCTTATCTCGCAGACAAGGCGAAGCGTTGAGGCATGCCACATCCAACCCGTTTTGCTAGGAGGTTCCAATGACACGGATAACTTGCTTACTCTCTGCCGCAGTCACCACCGCCAAGTTCATACGAGGTGAAGCCTTTGCTCCAGTAGACTGCCCTCCGTAAAAGCCTCGCAAGAGTGTCAAAAATCTAGACGTATTCCGTCATTTGGCTGGCAGGGCAGGCGGCTAACCTATTGAATTTACTGCATTAAAGACATGCATCCGAAGCCCAAGTTGGCAAGGTGTATGCAAGAACTAAAGGTGTAGGGGAAAACTTATGAACGCACCTCGATTCTTCATTTTAGGGCTGGTGGCTATTTCCACTGTTTCCGCTTCGGCCTTCGCCGAACCCGGTTATGGAGGCGGATACGGCCAGGGCGGTTATGGAAATAACGGCTACGGCCAATACAGTCAGCAACAACAAGGTGCTGGCAGTTATCCCTTTACGGGCGGCAGCTACGGCATGAGCGGTGGCGGCGGATCCAGCGGCGGCGCGCAATATAAGAAGAATGCCGATGCCAACGAACTCAAAGAGTCCGGCCCTGAGTACACCAAACAAATTTCTGAAAACACGACCAAGGCCATGGAATCCGGCGCCGAGGAATCCACCAAACGCATTGAGCAAATTTCTAAGAGCCAGCCCGACGAAGTTCCTGTTTCTGAAGCGGTCGTAAAAACCGCAGAAGAATTGGTGGGCAGCTTAAGCGGCGACGGCATCGCAGCGATTGCAGAAAAATACGCCAAGGATGCAGCTGAATTATCCAAGACCATCACTGGCGCAATTGAAATTGAGACCAAAGCAAAAGTTGCGGCAATTAAAGCTTCTGGAAAAGAACAGATTCCAGAGCCGACCGTGGGCGGAATGCTCACTCAGTTGCAGCAAGACAATTCGATTGGTGCAGCTGCTCGTCAGGCGAGTGGTGGCGGCGGACTTTCCAACGCTGTTGCTGCAACTGCTGGAACGGGTAAAACTGTGCAATTGAGTCAAGTGCCAGCAAGACAGCCTGCTTCGCACGCAATGACTTCAGATAGCCCGGCAAAAGCCCAGGGCAGTAATGTTACGGGGTTTGACCGAGGGGTGCTTCACAATCCACCGAGTGGATTTGAAAATTAGTCCGTCTAGAAGCAAACAAGTCCATCCATTTTAAGAGGCTTTGCTGCGAACGCGCAGAATGTTTCTCATTGCGGGTTTTCTTATCCACTTTTTTAGGACCGAGATCCGTCAGCGGCGGCAAGACTCCCATGTTCGAATTAATCGGTTGGAAATTTTTCCTTTCTGAATCGGTAATCCAACGAAGCAAACTTCCCAACATGGTTTCAACTGGAAGAATTTCAAACGGCTTGGCTTGTATCAGACGGCTTGCTACCCAAGCAGCCCAGAAGCCAGTTGCGGACGATTCGAGATAACCTTCGGTGCCGGTCAATTGGCCAGCGACAAAAATTCTAGGATCAGAGCGCAGTTGAAGCGTCGGCAATAAGGCAGACGGCGAGTGAATGTAGGTATTGCGATGCATGCTGCCTAGCCGCAAAAATTCCGCATTCTCCAAGCCAGGCAATTTTTTAAAGATGCGCGCTTGCTCGGGGTATTTTAATTTCGTCTGAAATCCGACGAGATTAAAGGCAGTGCCGTATTTATTTTCATTACGCAGCTGAATCACAGCGTGCGCCCAGCGGCCAGTTTTTGGATCGGTGAGTCCGACTGGTTTCAATGGACCAAAAGAAAGTGTCTGAGGTCCGCGCGCGGCAATTGCCTCAACCGGCATGCAACCTTCAAAATATTTTTCTTCTTCAAATGCGTGTGGCAAAACAACATCGCCCGTAAGCAAGTCGTTTACCAGAGTTTCGTATTGTTCCTTATTAAGAGGAATGTTCCAAAAATCTGCGGTCTCGCCTTTGTCATAGCGATTAGCTTGAAAGAGCTGAGTGAAATCAATCGACTCCGCCGAAATGATCGGAGAGATCGCGTCGTAGAAATAAAGCGATTCAGTGCCAATTTTTTTGCATAGATCCGCGCACAGGCTTTCTGTAGTGAGTGGGCCAGTCGCTAAGATCACGTAACCAGTTTTGGGAATTTCGGTGAGTTCTTCGCGGTGAATCGTGATCAAAGGGTTCGTTGCTAATTCCCTGGTGATATCGGCTGAGAATTTCTCGCGGTCTACTGCAAGAGAAGCCCCCGCCGGCACTTTATGTTCGCGCGCTTTTTCAAGAACAAAGGCGCCTAAAAGCTCCAATTCGGTCTTTAAAATATGAGAAGCCGAGTGGGCAGATTCAGAACCAAAGCTGTTGCTGCAAACGAGTTCCGCGCAGCTCGAGGTTTTATGCGCTGGCGTCATACGGATTGGGCGCATTTCGTATAAATCGACGGAAATTCCGTTTTTTGCGAGTTGATACGCCGCCTCACTGCCGGCTAAACCGCCGCCTATGACGGTTACTGAATTATCTCGATTTTTTTGTGAATCTTGACCTTGACGCATAGCACCTTACCTTGACCCGGATCCGAGCTTCTCTTACACTTAAATAGCAACCCTTCGCAATCAATTTGCCGCTAAGCGTTAGCGCGGCTCGAAAACTCCAGGAATATAAAAATGCCTATCGCATACGCGGCGGAAGCCGCTCCAGATGCAGCAGAAGCCATTAATCTAAGCGCTATCGATATCATCTTGAGTGCTAGCCCCATGGTGCAGATGGTGCTGTTTCTGCTCATAGGATTGTCGGTGCTGTGTTGGGCAATCATCTTCTTCAAATTCGGTGTGATGAAGCGGTGCCTCTCCACCACCGATCGGTTCTTAGATATTTTCTGGAGCGGAAAAAGCATGGACCAGATTTATTCTGAGTCCAAAAAATTCCCGGCCGCTTCGGTAGCGAAGATTTTTCAAGCCGGCTACGTCGAGTTACAGCGTCTAATGGAACGCGAAAGACAACGTGGCAAGCATGGAACGGGCACTGAGAGTGATCCACTAAAGGCCGTTCCACCCGAATCCAGCATTCAGAATTTAGAGCGTGCACTTAGCCGCGCGCATCGCACAGAGACCATGCGACTAGAACGCTCTCTGACGTTTTTGGCCACGACGGGAAGTACGGCGCCGTTCATTGGTCTGTTCGGAACCGTTTGGGGCATCATGAATGCCTTCCAAAATATTGGAGCCGCTGGCGGAGCTAGTTTAACGACCGTAGCACCCAGCATTGCAGAAGCTTTGATTGCAACTGCGGTGGGAATTGGTTGCGCTATCCCCGCCCTCATGGCGTACAACTATTACAATCATCAGCTGCGAAATATTCGCGCGCAGATGGACAATTTTTCCGGCGATTTTCTCAACATTGTGAAACGCAATTTCCTTGCAGGTTAAACGATGGGTTTCTCTCCCTCCTCGAATGATAGTGGACCAGTTGCAGAGATTAATATCACTCCCCTAGTGGACGTGATGTTGGTGCTGCTCGTAATTTTCATGGTGGCAGCACCGATGATGGAAAGCGGTGTCGCAATCCGCCTGCCCAAAGCGTCTTCCAAAGCACTCCCTCGCGAGGGAAAGCCCGTGACGGTAAGCATCACAAAAGAGACACGCGTTTTTATTGATAAAGAAGAAGTGCCTTACTCGAAGCTGTCGAGCCGTCTGAAAGAAGTTTTTAAGGGTAAATCGCGCAAAGAAGTCTTTATCCGTGCAGATGGAGAGCTTCAATACGCCGTGGTCGCTAAAACCATGGCGGTGGTAAAAAACGCGGGCATTGATCGTATTGGACTTGTCACGATGCCAACGGCTAGCGAGGATATCGCAAAGAGCGAGCAATGAGCAGCCAGGCAACCACTTCTAGCTTTGTTTACATTCCGCGATCTGCTCTTATTGCCTCCGTCATCTTGCACTTGATGTTTCCTGTCGGACTTCTCACAGTAAAAGTCCTCGAATATTTCAACATCGAAATCTTCCCCCGCACTCGCAAAATCCACGACGTGTACCAAGAGTTCGTTCAAGTCGACATGGTTGCTTTGCCCGATATTGCTATTAAGGATCTCGATAAAGTCGACGTCACTTCGGCAGTGGAAGAAACGGTAAAAGACACGAAGTCCGAAGAAGATGCGATGTTGCTGGAAGCCAAGCAGAAGCAGGAAGAAAAAACCAAGCGCTTGGCCAAGGAAGAATCCGAGAAGAAAAAGGCGCTCGCTAAATTAGAAGAAGAAGCCAAGCGAGAAGCCGCATTGAAGGCGCTTGCAGAAGGCGAAGGCAAGCGCACTCGCAAGAAGCTCAAAGGCAATTTGCTGTCGTCGGGAGCTGCGACTCGGGGAGCCATCGGCACTCCCAAAGACCGCTACGATTCTCTGATTCAAGCAAAGATCAAAGAGCGTTTTACTATTTTGCCTAACCAAACGGGGCACGGATTGCTCGCCGTCGTTCACATTGAAATTTTTCCCACGGGACGCGTGCGCGAGAAGCGGTTAGAAAAAACTTCGGGCGATCCGATGTACGATTCGAGCGTCTTGCAGGCTATCGACGAAGCGCAGCCGCTTCCGGTCCCAGAAGACTTACAACTTTTATACGGCGGAATCACGATTACCTTCAAAGCGGATGACAACGGACCGGGAGCAAGATGAAAAAGCTTTTACTCGCACTGTGTGTGCTTAGCACGAGTGCCTTCGCGGATGTTTACCTCACGATTAGCGGGGCAAAGGTACAGAAGGCCAAAATCGCCGTTGGACAAGTTCATCCAGCTGTTTCCGCACAATTTAATAATTCTCAGCTAGCGCGCGATATTCGCGCCGTGATGATGAGCGATTTGCAGCTGATGGATCTCTTCGATTTCGTCGATCCCGCTACTCACGCAAACCTGGATACTCCAGAAGGTTTCTCGTCACCGAATTATGAACGCTGGGCGCCCGTCGGTGCGCGGTTTCTGTTGCTGGCGACTTACACCTTAAAAGACGGCCAACTGGTTTTGGACACGAGCTTCCACGATGTAGCCGGTAAGAAAAAGATTTTCGGCACTCGCTACCAGTTTACGGCCAATCAGTACCCGCGCTTAGTGCACACAATGTCGGAAGATGTGCTCAAAGCTCTCACGGGCGAAAAGGGCTTGTTCTTAAGTCGCATTGCGATGGTTTGCCAAAGCAAACAACGCAAACGCAATCTGCCCAAAGACGTTTACTTAGTGGAGCCAGACGGTCGCAATTTCATCAAACTCACTAACGACAATACGATTTCGGTAACTCCAGCGTGGTCTCCTGACGGTAAGAACCTGTCGTACACCCAATACGAGTGGATTTACGCCCGCGGCAAAAGATGGAAAGGCACTGTCTTAAAGCGCCACTATCTAGATTCCGGAAAACGCGTTCCGATTTCGGCGCGCGAAGGTATGAACAGCGGTGGCGCATGGTCACCCGACGGGAAGAAGATTGCGTCCACCCTCAGCTTCACCGGCCGTCCAGAAATTTACTTAATCGAATTAGCCAACCCTAATTCGCCATCGCCTTTAAGCCGTAATATTAAGTGGGAAAAAATCGGCGGCGGTTTCCAAAGCGCCAACGTGAATTTGCTTTTCGAAGTAGAGCCAAGCTGGGCGCCAGACGGCCAAAAGATGGTGATCTCCAGCGCTCGCAATCGCCACCCGATGATTTACGTCGTCGACATGAACAGTTACGTGGCGAAGCAGCTTACATTTGCAGGAATCTACAACGCCTCACCTGCATGGTCGCCAAAGGGCGACAAGATCATGTTCGCAGCCCAGCGCCTAGAAGAGGGCAACTTCGACTTGTTCTTAATTGATCCCGACGGCAATAACCTACAGCGAGTCACCGTAGGCGATCGCCCAGGCCGCAAGGTAAACAGCGAAAACCCAAGCTGGTCGGCCACCGGCCGCCACCTGGTCTACGCGAGCAACGACGACGGCGCCTACGCGATCTATCTCACAAATATCGACCAAACCATCAAACGCCGCATCTCCCCCCCAGGCCTAGTCTGCACCAACCCAAGCTGGTCCCCACCCGAGAACTAATCCAAAAGGTGCCCATCTACTTTCCGGCCGAAAAGGTAGCGGGTGTCCCGGGACACCCGGCTCTTTTACGGCCGGAAAGTAGATGGGCACCTTAAAGTCTGCTAGTTTGTCGTCGATTGTATAACGACCTTCCAAAATCAGCGTCTGTCGTCCAGAAATATGGCGGCACAAGTGTCGGGGATCCTCAGCGGATTCGCGCGGTTGCTGCGCGTGTGGCTCGGTATAAAGCTGCTGGCTGGGACCGTATCGCGATTGTCGTTAGCGCTATGGCTGGCGAGACCAATCGGCTCGTTGGCCTAATGCGCGAAGTGAATCCTACGGGCGACCACCGCACCAAGGCCTACGACATGGCCGTTTCCGCTGGCGAGCAAGTCAGCGTTGGCCTCATGGCCGAAGCGCTTGAAGCGCACGGCGTGCCTTCTGAGCCCCTATTGGCTTACCAACTCCAGATTTTGACCGACGAGAAACACGGACAAGCGAAAATTCATTCTATTCGCACCGACTTTATCGAGAGCGCCTGGAAGAACGGCCGCATTCCTGTCATCGCTGGATTCCAGGGCATCACTTCCGCGATGGAAATCACAACGCTTGGCCGCGGTGGTAGCGACACGAGCGCCGTCGCATTAGCCGCGGCTTTGAAGGCCGGTTTTTGTGAAATCAATACGGATGTCGACGGCGTTTATACCGCCGACCCGCGCTACGTGAAGAATGCGCGCTTAATTGAAGAATTAGATTACGAGACGACTCTCGAACTCGCGGCGTTGGGAGGCAAAGTGCTTCACAGCCGTTGCGTGGAGCTAGCGGCCAAGCACCGCGTGCCCTTGGTCGTGCGCAATACTTTTGGACCGGATGAAGCTCGGAGGACGCGGATTATGAGTTTTGGTGAAGATAAGGCGCTCGAAGCGCCGATTGTTTCAGGCATCACTTTAGACGAAGACGTTGCGAAAATTACAGTGCGCCAGCTACCCGCGGGAAATACCGCGATAAAATCGATCTTCTCTGAAGTCGCTCACAAAGAAATAAACGTCGATATCATCGTCCATGATCACCAAGAAGACGGCACTGTGAACCGCGTTGGATTTACCGTGCAAAAGCACGACTTAGAGCCAGCGGTGAAAGCTGTCGAGTCGCTTCGCTCGCAATCTCAGTTTGAAGGTCTCCAAGTCGCCACTCAAACTAATTTGGCAAAAGTTTCAGCGGTTGGTTTGGGGATGCGGAGTCACGCTGGCGTTGCTCTCACTATCTTTGAAGCGTTGGCCAAAAACGAAGTCGAAATCTTGATGATCTCTACGTCTGAGATCAAAGTTTCTTGCGTTGTTCCCTTGGCTCAAGGAAAGAAAGCTGCCCAAGTTCTTCACGGCGTGTTTTTCGAATCGGCAAAATAAGGTACGTGCTCTTCGTGGTACTTGAGAAGTGACCACAAGAAGTTTCTGTCTTCGTTCTCCTGGTTATACAGCACTCTTAAAATCTGGATCGTCGTCGGCTGGAGGTCCAGGCCAATGCGTTCGCTTACTTGGTGGAAGATAACGTCTTCGGGACCAATCTCTAACCCAACACTAGGATCCCCAGAACCCTGCGCCTTTAACTGGTGTGCCATGCGGTACGAAACCGCGATGCTTGATTTCGCAAACACTTTTGCAGTGTGAACCAGTTCAATTTCCTGAGCGGCTTTTGACGGCGCGTTTAACAAGCGAACCAAGGTTGGAAACCGCAGCAAACTTAAAAGCAACACTTGCTCATTGGGTAATCGCAAATCGTGTGCGAGCGCGAAATCGTGAAACGCTTTACTTGAGACATGTCGGAGGAATTTTCTGATGCACAGATCTTTTTTCCAACCAAACATAAGCGCGTCTGCTTCGCGGTCTGTGTAGCCCTTGCTCACTAAAGCAAATCGCTTCAAATGCATTTCACTGTCGCTCTCGAAAGCTTGGAACTGCGCTGGAATGCGAGCTAATCGCACGTCATAGGAGCAACTCATGCCCATAGCGGTGGGGGCAGCGAGGAGCCACGTACTAAGAGCTAAAATGAAAAACGGGCGGTGCATTGGAGTCGCAAACTAGCATTTTCCGAGAGCCGAAGCTCGCGATTGTTAGAAATTAAAGGGATATTAAGGCGTTGCCCGCTGTGCGCGGATTTGCTCTTGGCGCTGAATGAGCCAAGAATCGAGATACAGATTGAGAATTTCTTCGGGGCTTGCG
>Ga0163144_10002636_pt1 | contig 41114 bp, 33 predicted proteins | sample OliLak19BULKMAT1_FD_123175 | JGI IMG/M metagenome (GOLD analysis project Ga0163144, IMG submission 123175) | Freshwater microbial mat bacterial communities from Lake Vanda, McMurdo Dry Valleys, Antarctica - Oligotrophic Lake LV.19.BULKMAT1 | ecosystem: Environmental > Aquatic > Freshwater >...
CTCTACGTGTGTCCGTGGTCGGAATATCAAAACGACAAGAACCACTTTGTCGTGGAGGAAAACGGTCTCGAAGCCGACCCCAGCGGCCCCGCCCAGGTCCTTTACCAGAACTGTGTCCGGCACTATCATGCCTGGAAAGGCGATGAGGCCCGGCAATGGAGCCACTGGTCGGCGCGCTATATTGACTACTTTGGCCCGCGCACCTTTATTCCGGTTGGCTCGTCCTTTTCCTGAATCAGCTTGGCGCTGTCGGACTCACATCCGCCCTCCGGCAGCCGCCACCAGATCCACGACTGTAATCACCCGCGGAACAGCCAATCGCAACTAAACGATTTGGCCACCACCTCTCCTTGCTTAATATACTCTTTCAACTGCTCGCTAAAAATAGCGGAATCCGCCCACGGAATCACGGATGAACGCGACTCTGAAACGCACGGCCCAGCTCGGTTTACTCGCCCGTGATCTTGCCGCCGTTCGCGGCCGGAGCGCGGGTCCGAAACGCGATGAAGCTCGGCGTCGATTGGTCGACCGGCTCGGACTCCTGCACGGCCTGCCGCAAAAGATCGGTCAACTCCTCGCCTTTAGCGAGATCGAGGCTTCGGATCCGGCCTTTACCAAGCTCACCGAAAACGAACCTTCCCTTTCTGGAGCGGATGCAAGCGCCGAAGTTGTTCGCCAACTCGAGGGACCACTGGAAACTTTTTTCTCGGCGTTTTCGCCGCGCGGTATCGCCGCCTCCGTCGGGCAGGTTCATCGCGCCACGCTAATCGACGGTCGCGAGGTAGCCGTCAAAATCCAGCATCCCGGCATCGCGACCACCATCGAATATGACCTCAGAGCGCTGGGGTGGCTGACCGCTCCAGTCGGGGATATCCGTCGCGGCTTCGACCTCAAAGCCTATCGGGCCGAAATTGGTGAATCACTCCGTCGGGAGGTCGATTACCGCTCTGAAGCGAGCTCCCTCAATCAGTTCACAGAACTTGCCCGCACGCTTTTTTCGCCGATCGCTCTTCCCGCCGTCGTACCGGAATTAAGCAACGAGAAGCTCCTCGTCACGACCTGGCTTGAAGGAGAAACGCTGGCGCAGGCGCGGCTCTGGCCGCAGCGCGACCGGGCGGCGCTGTCATCCAGCTTGGTTGAACTGTTTTTCAAAGGTGTTTTCGAGTGGGGCTTCATCCACGCCGATCCCCACCCGGGCAACTATCGTTTTCTTAAAGTGAACGGCCACGCCACGGTGGGTCTTCTGGACTTTGGCTGCGTGAAACATATCCCACCTCGCTTCCAAGCCGGAATTCGCGGTCTGATGACCGATCCGCGTTCCGCGGAATCGAATGAAAACACCATTGCCGCGCGATTCACGCAATTGGGCTTTGACCCCGCCGTCCTAAAAAAACTCGCCCCCAAGCTTCCCGCCGTTTCCGCCCTCCTCTCCGCCCCGTTTAACCACGCGGGAAAATTCGATGTCTCAGCCTGGCATCTCAAAGAGCGCTTGGGTGACGTCCTCGGAGAAGATCGGATGACTTTTCGAGCCGCCGGATCACCCGGGATGATCTTTATTCTTCGGGCGTTTCAGGGCCTCCTCCACTATCTGAAAATACTCGGTGCGCCCGTCGACTGGATCGAGGCTACAGGCTCGATCAAAGCGCGCGACCCACTCCCCCTACCCGTACTCAGCAAACCCGCACGCCCAACCCTCATGCGTTCCGAAACATTGCATATCAGCGTGGTGGAAAACGGGATTGACCGTGTCGCTCTGACGTTCGGCGCCGGCGCGACGGATAACCTGCCCGACCTCGTGCCCTACGAACTACGCCGCCGTTTGCAGGAGCGGGATATCAACCTTGTCACCATCGCCGATAACGCCCGCCGGACTGACTATACCCCCGGAGAACTCTTCTCGTTGGTGGACGGCCACAAAATTGTCCGCGTTTGGTTGCAGTAGTCGCCGGGATGGAACGTCCCCCGCTATAATGTTTGCGCATCGCCGAGCCCTGTATTCACCGGCACGGTCCACCGCAGTTGATCGCGAAGTCTAATGCAAACGCTCTTTCGCGATTCCCTCGCCGAATCGGATTTTCTTTATAACCCCCAAGGTGGCGCCAACTATTGTCATTCGGCGACAATCTTGGAAACGACGTCAGGCGACCTGCTCAGCGTCTGGTATGCCTACCCGGAAAAGGAGAACGTTGACGCCAGCCTGGTTCTCTCGCGCCGCCCTAAGAAAGCCACGACATGGGATAAATCCAAAATTCTGCTGGACCGCTCGGCCTACTCCCTCGGCAATCCCGTCCTCTGTCAGGCCCCGGATGGCGCGATCCTGCTCTTCTACGTCGCCCTGCGCAGCACCTGGTGGAACAGTGCCGCACTGAACATGATCGTAAGCCGCGACCACGGTCATTCGTGGTCGCACCCGGTGAGCATGGGGTCATGGCAGGGGATGATGATCCGCCATGCTCCGGTGTGTCTGCCTGATTCAGATCTCCTGCTTCCAGCCTACGACGAGTCCAAAAATCAAACCGTCCTCTTGCGCGCCACCGCACCTTATCAGCAATGGCGCGAATGCTACCGTTTTGATGAACTCGGACTCATCCAGCCCGTGATCATTACCGATCCGCGTGGAAATTTGGATATCTATTTCCGGGCCGCAGGTGACCATCACCACGTCTGGCGAAGTACTTCAAAGGACACGGGCTCGACCTGGGCTCCGCCGATGCAGACTGACTTGATTAATCCCTTGAGCGGCATCGCAGCAGTGATGGCTCATGGCACGCTGGCGCTCGTCCATAATCCGGTTGAAAACCAGCGCACCCCACTGGCGATCTCCCTCTCCTCCAACAGCGGACAGAGCTGGAGGAGTACCCATGTTTTAGACTCCGCCCAATTTGAAGTTTCCTACCCGGCGTTCATTCTCGGACGCGACGCCATGATCCGCGGCGTCTACACCTTCAATCGTCGAATGATCAAGTATATCGCGTTTCCAGCCAGCCTCCTCCGCCATGGATCCGATTAAGATCAGCGACTATCGCAACCTGCACGAGGGCAAGCGCCTCTTTATTCTCTCGTCAGGTCCTTCTTTGGCGAGGCTCGATCTGTCTCCACTCCGGCGGCGTCTGGTAATGGGGCTGAATCGTTCCGCCCTCCTGTACCCGGATACTCATTACCATTGCACCATGGATGAGCGCCTCTTCCTGGAATTTCCGGACATGCTTAAACAGACGCGGTGCCTCTTCACGTTTGACGAAAGACCCTTCGGAGTTCCTCTAAAGCTGCTTGGCGCCGATGGATTCAGCTACGATCTCACCCAGGGAATCTACTCCGGTTACACGGTCTCTTATTTCGGCTTACAGGTCGCCGTCTATATGGGCTTCAGGCAAATTTTCTATCTCGGCCTGGACTTGAAAAACCAGGGAGATAAGACCCATTTCTTTGGTCACGACTTCCACTCCCGCACCCACGACGACTCAGAGTATCCGCGGATGCGAAAGGCGTTTGAATCCGTCGCCGCACCTCTCGCGGAACGGAACGTCGAGGTCTACAATTGCAGTCCCTGCTCGACTTTGACCTGTTTCAAGCAGGTCAGCTTCGAGTGGGCCATCGCGCAATAGATCGCCGACCACTCCGCTGGGGGGCGCACCAGACGACATCCAAGTCGGCCCCTGCGTGCGGGAAATGGAGATCGCAACCGACTGTCGTTCTCGTGCCGGTCTACCGGTCACGCCTCAAAATTAGCGCGGATCTCGTCGTACGATTGGCTGGTCGCAAGGAGCATCGTATCGATCGCGGCTGTACTCAGCTGATAACGATTCATGAAATCGGTAACCGTCGGGGTCGGGGTCCACGTGGGCCCCACGGCCGGCAGGAAAGGTGTACCCAGGCCTTGCGGCAGGAGAGCTGAAGCGAAATGAAGAGCCTCCGCCAGCCAGTTCTCCTCTGACAAACGGGTCAGATCATCCTGCGTGGCGACCGCCTGCACCGCGTCTTCAGGGAAGTTCCATTTCCTGAGTAACATCGCGCCCGCCTCCGCCTGAGCCAACCCGACGTTCTCCCGCTCCCATTCGGTAATGGATTCGTTTCCGTTCCAGAATAGGCCACCATGGAGATTCTCGATCGCTTGATTGATCGCCAATCGTCCAATATAGCGCAAAAGTCCAGCGGTGTAAGCCACCTCGGGATCATATTTACCGGTCTCGCGAGCCAGCACATGCAAAAAGAGCCCATTAAAAAGACTCTCCGCCCAATAGTCGGATCCACTTATCCCATAACACCCCAGATCGCGCTGACTAACGATCCGCGCCACCGCCAGGTTGAGCAGACGCATCGTCTCCCTCAGACCGATTTTTTGGACTGCTTCAAAGACGTTGCCACTGCGTTCACCGCCGAAATATACACTATTGGCGCAACGGATTATATCCGTGGCCAACGCACCATCCCGACCAACGAGCGTAGCGATACTCTCGATGTCCGATTGGGGATCCTTCAAAAGCTTCATTGCATTCGAAAGAATCAGCGGCGCAGGGCTGAAGTTCTCAACCTCGTTGAGCGCCGCGAGAAATGTTTCCTTGGAGGGTTTCATAGCAATGAAGAGGGGAGGTAAGTGCCGTAGGACCGTCGGATCTTCGGGGAAAGGGACAGAACTCACATCGAGCCTATACAGGAAAACTTAAAGAGAATCGACCCAGACCGTCGTACTGACAGCGGAACGCGGAAAGGAGTTTAACGAGATCGTCCCCCGGCCCGTCCGACGCTCCCGATTCGTTGAGAAATCAGCTCGGTGTTTTGCGAGACGCCCGTGATACTCCGCGAAATCTCGGCCGTCGCCTGCACCTGTTCGCCGACGGAGCGGGAGATTGCGCCCGCGCCCTCGCTGACGCGCGCTATCGCGGCATCAATGGAATGCATGTGCTTGCTCACCAACTGCACCGTCGCCTGCATCTTCCCGACCTGCTGGGCGATATCATCCGTCGCCTTAGCCGTGGTCCGCGAGAGGTCTTTCACTTCCGCCGCGACCACCGCAAATCCCTTCCCCGCCTCCCCGGCCCTGGCCGCTTCAATGGTCGCGTTGAGCGCGAGGAGATTGGTCTGGCCAGCAATCGTGTTAATTAGCTTCACGATATTGTTCACCTTCTTCGCCGCCTCCGTCAGTTCAAGAACGGCGCGCCCTGCTTCTTGCGCCACCGCGACGGCCTCCGCGCTCAGTTTGGCGGAGCCTCCGGCCTGTTGCGAAATCTCCCGACTGGTACTCGTCAACTCTTCACACGCGGCCGCCACTGTGGTCACATTGGCCACCGTTTCTGTCGCCATTTGAGCAACATAGCGAATCTGATCGCTGCTTTCCTTCATTTTCAGACCCGCTTGATTGATCACACCGGCGCTCTGTCGATACGCGCCTTTGAGGCCCCGCAACAAAACCGGACGATAATAAAGCTCCCGGCTGCAATGATCCATGGCGGCGGAGCCCTCCCGCACGAACGAATCCGCCAGATCAAGCATACGATTGATGGCCGTGGCCAGCGGTTGCCATGCAGGATCCTCAGCCAATCCCGTGACGCGGGCCTCGAGGTCACCATTGGCGGCGCGGTCACAGATCGCCGCAATGGCCGCGATCCGATGATGAATCACCTCATGGTTCGCAATAAGCAGAGTGCCGGAGTTTAATTGGTCGGTGGACATGGTGATCAGGCAGTGGCAAGCTGCGTTTGGCGGGATAGACTAAACACAAACTCAGCGTAATCCATTTTCTGCGCTTCGAGTACACTTGTTAAGAGACGGTGACCGGCCTCGACCGCCTGGGCGGGCTCGTGGTATTTCTGCTCCTCCTGGCACAAGCGGGCGTAGAGATCGCGCACGTGGGGAAGGGCGTCGGAATACATGGAACGACGGTTGGAATGATAACCAATCTGCCGTCCCTCGGAGTCGAAACTCGGAGTCACATGGGCAAAAACCCAGTAGTGATCGCCGTTACGCGCCAGGTTGACGACATAAGCAAAGATCTCCCGACCGGACTTGATCGCGTCCCAGAGCTGCGCAAAAACACACCGCGGCATACTCGGATGACGAATGAAATTGTGGGGTTGGCCGAGAACCTCGGCCTCGGTGTAGCCCGCCACCCGCAGAAATACATCGTTGGCATAGGTGATGACGCCCCGCGTGTCGGTCTTGCTCACGATAATCTCGTGTTCCGCAAATGTGACTTCATTGCCAGTCGGAATCGTAGTAGGTCTAGCCATGGGATTGAAGGAAGCTATTTCGCCAGCGCCAAGGGATCGGACCAAGGGTCGATGCCACACTGCGTCTTTTTCGGCTGCTTGAGAGCCGACTTTAGCGGCCAGCAAGCAGAACGAGCGAGATAACAAGAAATGCGCAGCAATTTCCGAGCCTGCGAAACCGGATCCCATTCAAGGGCGTACTCGCGAGGCCGCCGAATGGATACCAATGCAACGCATACAGGCCCCTTTAGCGATCCTATAAGCGAACCTCGGGGGGACTGGATGACCTTGATATTACGAACTCAGCTCACTCGTGAGTTTCCATAAAAAAGGCGAGGAATCGGATAACCCGACAACGACAAAATCACGTCCATCACGGCAGGGAGCGATAATTGTCGCTGGGGGGATAACCCAATGCGGTGCGCTGCTCAACAACCGCGTCTTCGACATACGTTCGCTTTCAGCCCGTGAACGCACCCACATCGACTTCTCATCGTAGCGTTATAAACTCCCGCCGGTATCCGAGCTTGATGGCGCTAAACGAACGTTCCGACGACGAACCCAGCCGGGTCCCAACGAGGGAAAGAACCCACACTCCCTCGCGCCCCGCAGTGCCGGCCCTCACTCCATCCGCCCTATTCGTTCAGTGCAGAAATTCCTGAGATCTTCCCGGAGGGGCGCATGAAAGCCAAACTCCAGGCCAGCCGGCCGCAGATCGATTTCTGCACAATGCAGCGCCTGGCGCGGCAACAACAACTTCGCCGCCAATTCCTCCGTCCAACCGGTGTCGATAAAATCCAAATACAGCCGCGAATCCGGACCGTAGATTTTGTCACCAACCAGTGGATACCCCAGCCACTGCGCATGAGCGCGAATCTGGTGCTTGCGGCCCGTCTCGGTGACCACCCGCGCGAGCGTAAAGCCTCCCCCGCACAACTCCGGCGTGAAATGCGTCACGGCGCTCTGCCCCGCCTCCTCCGGCCCCACCACGCCCGATTTCATGAACACCGGACTCGTCACGTCGTCGCCCAGCCGCTGATTCACCGTCACGGGCGCGGCTAGTTCGCCCGTAAGGATTGCCTGATACGCCTTGCCCACCTTGCGCTCCTGCATCGCGACTTGCAGCCGGCTGGCCATCCTGGCGTCCTTCGCCAGCACAACCACGCCGCTCGTTTCGCGATCCAAACGGAAAACCAAATGCACCGTCGGCAACCGGGTATATTCGCGCAACGCGCCTACCAGGCTCGACCACGGACCGGCTTTCGAAGGGTGACACACCACGTCACCGGGTTTGTTCACCACCAATAGCCGTTCATCCTCATACACGACCCAACCCGGGACTTCTTCCGCGGCGATCATCCGCACCGGACCCTGCGTCTTCGGACGACGCGGCCAGGCGCAAGCGCGCCTGGAGAAGTCATCATCCGGCAGGGTCAGGGGAGAAGTGCCGAAGGAAGGATCGGAACCGGAAGTGGGCTGGGGCTGGTTCACGGTTGATCGGATTGAGGTGCGCGCTGACGGAGGATTTTGCCCGAAAACCAGGCCGCGAATGGCTTCGGAAGTCTTGCGCCGACAAAGGTATAAAGCTTGTTCATCCAGCCAGGCACCACTTGCGCGCGTCTCCTCGCCAAGGCTTGAAGAGCGCTGGTGACCACTTCGTCGGTCGTCATGCTGAACGATTCCAACACTGCGCCTTGGCCCAAGCCGGCCGTCCGGAAAAATTCCGTCTTCGTCGTCCCCGGACACACCGCCATCGCGCTGACATTCGTCCCACGCAGTTCTTCGTTCAACGCCAGTGTCCAATGCAAAACAAACGCCTTCGTCGCGCCATATGTGGCGGCATAGGCGCTCGGCTGAAACGCGACCGTCGATGCAATATTCATGATGGCACCCCCACGTCTCCGCAGCAAAGGAAGTAACAGACCCGTCAACTCCACCACCGCGCGCACATTAACATCCACCATTTCGAGCTGCCGCTTCAGATTGGGCTCAGGAAAGGCCCCGAATGCGCCGAAGCCACTGTTATTAATGAGCAGGATTCGCCCCTCAGGCACCTCGCGCTCAAGGAATCGAACCACCTGTGGGACGGTTTGCGCCAATGCGTCAGGTTGCGATAAGTCGCAACTGAAATGGTTCAAAATTAACGGGCTAATTTCGCCGCTTTTTCGCTCCGGTTCTCGTCTGGAGAGATTGCAAAACACCAATTGGGGACTCAACCTTGCACCCAGATTGATGAATGATTTTCCAATTCCGGAAGATCCTCCCGTCAGAACGACGGCAGAGAAGGAGTTTAACGCGTCGCTCGGCGAGGGCATGACGGTTGACTCAAGCATACGTCTCTTTCTTCGCAACACCGGGCTTCGGTCCGCTGTTGCGTCACCCGAAACAACACGGAGAAACATGAACAGCCAAAACCACCACGAACTGATCGTATCCGGCATTCACCTCGACCTGACCCCGTCGCTTAAGACGTTCGTCCGGGAGAAAGCCGAACGATTGTTTCGCCACGAGGAACGCATCGTCCGCGTCCGCGTGGAACTGGGGTGCGACCGCACCGCCAAAGTAGGTACGCAGTTCACCGCCAAAGGCCACATCGAGATCCATGGGCCAGACATGAACGCGACCGTCCAAACCGGTGAATGCCACAAAGCCGTTTCAATGCTGATCGATAAACTCGACCGCATGCTCCAGCGCCGCCACCAACTTACCCGGGTGAAACGCAACCATCCTCACGCCGTCGATCTCGAGGCCGACATTCCGAAAGCCGTCGCCTGACCCAGGTGGCCTCACTTTTAGTTCTGATTCCAGTCAACCCGCCGTCTCCCGGCGGGTTTTTTCGTATCCGGCCCGCGGCAATTTCGAGGGGCACCACGGTTACTTGCGCCTAAAACGTTATCCCCCGCTTACAAGGCCGCCGCCGCCCACCCGGGGACTTCAAACTCCCGCCCATGGAGATGATCACGCATTGCCGCCTGCATCCAGGGTCGGGTCGCCGAGCTATCCAACACCTGAATATACGTCTTCCCGTGCTTCTGCTCGATGCGATACTTCTCGATCGCAACTCCGATCGAGCTCACTTCTCCCAGCAGGGTACACATGACCTCGATCCTCTGGCGTTTCGAATCGATCGTGAGCTCATCAACCGACCCATAATCCTTGATGAAGCCGTTCACATAAGACTTCGCGGCCCGGCTCGTCATCATATCTTTTGCAGCGGAAAACATGCTGCGCGACAATAACCACGTTTGGCTGGAATGCCACCCGGGAAACACCCACGACATGGGGAAATGAACTCAGCCGTACCGGTGAACCATCTCGTCGTGACGTTGTCCGCTGTTATGCCCCTTTAGCCTTCCGCGGCGAGGGTCCGCGACTTATGAAGCTTTCGACGCTACATCTCAAACGCTATCGGGAAATCGCTGGATTGTTTTGGAAATACGGTCGATCCGACCTCGTCCAGTCCATGGGCGTCGAAGAAGAAGAGGCCAAACGCGCGCACGCCCGGCCGGACGGTGAAAAAGGCACTGGCGACGACCAGACAGATCAGCAAAAAGCGGACGCCCACGCCGGGCAACTGGCCGACGATCTGGAATCCATGGGCCCGACTTACGTAAAACTTGGACAGGTACTCGCAGGACGTCCCGACCTCATTCCCGAGGTCTATCGCAAAGCGCTCGAGCGCCTGCAGGACAAGGTCAAACCCTTCCCTTATGAAGAGGTGGAGAGAATCGTCGAACAAGAGCTCGGAGTCCGCATTTCAAAGGCATTCTCGGAGTTTAATCCCGAACCCGTCGCCGCCGCGTCCCTCGGCCAGGTCCACCAAGCCAAACTGCGCGACGGCCGACCCGTCGTCGTAAAGGTTCAGCGGCCAAACATCCGCTCCCAGATTGAACAGGACTTCGAGGTGCTGACCGAGCTCGCCGGCACGCTCGACGCCCATACCAAAGCGGGCCGCCGCTATCGCTTTCACGCCATCGTCGACGAGTTTCACACCACCCTCCAGCAAGAGCTCAACTATGAACTCGAAGCGCAGAATCTGATCACGGTGGGTAAGAACCTCGAGGATTTTCCCCATATCCAGGTACCGCAACCGGTGATGGATTATTCGACCCGAAGTATTCTCACGATGGAATATGTCAGCGGCCGAAAGATCACCTCGTTGACGCCGCTCGCGCGGCTTGATGTCGACGGCGCCGCTTTGTGCGAAGAACTTTTTCGCGCCTATCTCAAACAGGTGCTCGTCGATGGCATCTTCCACGCCGACCCTCATCCCGGAAATGTATTTCTGACCGAAGAGGGCCGAATCGCACTCCTGGATCTTGGCATGGTGGGAAACACCGCGCCCCAAATGCAGGAAAGTCTGTTGAAGCTACTGCTGGCGCTGAGCGATGGTGATAGCGATGCCGTCGCTGACGTCGTTGTTCGCACGAGTGAGCGTACCGAGGATTTCTCTCCCGCTGAATTCCGCCGGAGAATCAGTCAGCTCGTCGCCCAAACCCGCAACCGCGGACTCGCGCAAATCAAAGTCGGCGCCTCCATTCTCGAGATCACCCAAAGTGCCGCGGAAAACGGGCTCTACGTTCCGAGTGAACTGACGTTACTCGGTAAAACCCTGCTGCAACTCGACGAGATCGGCCGGATCCTCGCGCCCGAGTGGGACCCCAATGCATCCGTGCGTCGCAACGTGGACGAGTTCATGTCGCAGCGCATGAAAAAGGATATGAGCAAAGGAAACGTCCTGAGTTCGATCCTCGAGTTGAAGGAATTCGTCAGCGGCCTCCCGTCCCGCGTAAACCGAATCATGGATACGGTCGTGAACAACGAGCTCGAGGTGAAGGTGAAATCCGTCGACGCCAAGTTGGTGATGGAGGGGATGCAAAAAATCGCGAACCGCATTACTACGGGACTCATCCTCGCCGCTCTCATCGTCGGCGCGTCGCTGCTCATGAGAGTCGAAACGCGTTTCACCGTCTTCGGTTATCCGGGTTTCGCCATGCTGTGTTTCACTGCCGCCGCCGGCGGGGGATTCTGGCTCGTGATCAGTATCTTCTATCAAGATTATAAGGATAAGAAGAAGATCAAGCGATAGCCGGTAAAAAATAAAACCCGGCATCCCTGCCCGGAGAGTAAGATAGGCATTCCCGCCTGTATTCTGGTTAGCACTACAAGCGAAACCCCGCTCGGCCCAGTTCCGGGAAATGGCGGCAACGCGAAAACCCCGTCTCAATTCCACGACTGAGGCGGCTGGCATCGGGTGCGCCCCACCCATCACCGGGAGCTCTTCTCCGTAACGACGTAACATGCCGTTCGCCGGGCCGGCGAAATTCCGGGCCCGGGACACAACTCGTACACGGTCGCACCCGACGGGACCGAAGTGCTGGTCTTTCACGCGTGGGATCCCGCCCGAACCGCGCGGCGAATGTTCATCGATCGCCTCGAGTGGACTCCGGCCGGGCCTCGCTGCGTCGGGCCGTCCATTCTCCACTCATCTCAAACCTGGGGTGAAAAGCACTCGGCAAGTGGTGATGGCGAACACTTAGCGGATGAATCTCAGATCCCCTGAAACCGAACAGCAGCGAGTAGCGTCATGAAGAGTGTATGCCTCCGGAAAACTCTGAAGCCCGGCCTCCCCTTCAAAAGGTTCTCCAAGAGCTGGCGGCAACCATTCGCACTCTCCCGGAAGAGCAGCAACTGGATGCATTTCTTTCGTCGTGCGCGTCGCTGCTGGAAACCTTGCCCACACCGACCATCACCTGCGCCCTGACGGAACTACGACTACGATTCCCGGACCCCGACAACGAAATCCTCACGCTGATCGAAGGCCACCTCGCCTTGCGCGAATTCCGTCTGCGGGACAATGATTGAGCGTTGAGAAGGGCGAGGCTGCACGATTGATCCCCGCCGGGTGGGACGTACCCCAAAGGTCCAGTTCCGTTGGGGACCGACGCGTGGATCCGCAGCGCCGCCTCCTCGCGATTGCTGGGATCGTCGACCGGGCCGAATCTCGACCGCTTATTTGTCGGTGCCTTTGCGTTTCCCTCCTTTACGCTTCGGCTGGCTGGCGAGGGTCTTTGCCGTGAGTTCGGTGAAGCGGCTGGTTTGCTGCTGCCAGGCCTGGGTGAGTTCGTTCACCTTCGCCGTCATCTTCGCGGCCAGATTATGCTGCTCAGCGCGGTCGGTCGTGAGATCGTAGAGTTCCCAAGGATCACCGGCAGCGGCGACCAGTTTCCAGTCGCCGATGCGGATCGCCTTGTGGCCATCGTGCAGCCACCAGAGGCTATCGCGCGGGATGACAATATCCGCGGCGAAAGCGGGCACGAGACTCCGACCGGGGGCTTCAGGGATCGGCTGGTTGTCCCACGTCGTCGGCTTCTCCAGACCGGCGAGGTGGAGCACGGTGGGGACAATATCGATGACATGGCCGGGGGTGCGGCGCAGTTCGTTCCTGGCGATGATTCCCTTCGGCCAATGAGCGATCAGCGGGGTGGCGATCCCCCCTTCATGGACCCAAGTCTTGTGACGACGGAAGGGGGTGTTGCACGCGCTCGAGAACCCGGGGCCGAGACTGAGATAGCTGGCAGCGCTGCCCGGGTCGGCCAGCGGATCATGGCCGCCCCCGCGCACCATGATCTCGGCGCTGGCACCGTTGTCGGAGGCGAAAAGGATCAGCGTGTTTTCGTACGCGCCCATGGCTTTTAACTGGGTGAGAATCCGCCCGATCTCCTGATCCATTCGGTCAATCATGGCGGCATGAATGGCCATCTTGGTGGCTTGAAAGCGTCGCTGCTCTTCGGTGAGTTCGCTCCACGGGAGCGGGCGATTTATCTCCCCGGGGCCGAGCTTTTCCATCGCGTCGGGAAAAGCGTAAGGCGGGCCGACCTCACGCTCCAACTTGGACAGGGTGGTGTCGACCAGGCCCATGGCGGGTTGGCGCTTGAATCGCTCCTCCCGCATCACGTCCCATCCGGCGAGGTAGCGGTCGCGATACCTGGCGATATCCTCCGGCAGGGCATGCAGTGGGAAGTGAGGTGCGATGAAGGATATATAATGGAAGAATGGCCTGTCGGCATGATGGGCCGCATGGTCCTGGAGACAGTCGATGGCATGATCGGCATTGGCGATGGTGGAGTAGTAGCCCTTTTGATCCGCGGAAGGATGCACGGGCACGTCGTCGATCACGTTGCCGGCGGAGCTGAAGAAGTTGCCCTGGTTCCTGATATCGAGGGAGCGGTCGAAGCCGGCGTCGAGCACCTTGCCATCGATGTGCCACTTGCCGCTGTGATAGCTGCGATAGCCAGCGCGCTTGAGATACTCCGGCAGGAGCCGCGCCCAAGGCTGCCGTACACCCTGCCCGCCGACTGGCACATCGGGCAGCGCATCGCGATGGATCTGCTGGGCATAGCAACCGGACAGCAACGCACCGCGTGTGGGCCAGCACCGGGCGCTGTTATAAAATTGGGTGAAGCGCAGTCCATTCCGCGCCAGCGAGTCCAGCTGTGGCGTCGCGATCTCGCCACCGTAGCAACCCAGATCCGAGAATCCCAGGTCATCGGCGAGGATAAATATGATATTCGGCGGGGCTGAGACTGACCGGCTGCAAAACAGCGCGAGGACCGCGAGCAGTACGCCCGCCGCGCTCCCCTCGCGATCGAGCGCCTCCTCTTCGGCTCACATGCCCCGTATTTTCCGGTCGAGGCCGCACTGCTCCGTCTCTTCGAATCACAACTCACCCGCGAGCAACTCGGGCCCATCATGGCGGGCAACGCGCGCCGCTTGCTGCCTTCCGCCTAACCCATCGTCCGTTTCAATCCCTTCGCGATGAACGCCACCGACTTTGCCTTCGACCCCGCTCTCTACGGCCTCCCCACCCGCGCGCAACTGCGCGCCCTCCGCATCTGGGATCTCCACTACCATGGTTTCAACAATGCCACGGATCTCGCGCCCCACGAACGCATGATGATCTACGCTGATCGGCTCGGAATCGAACGCGTCGTCGCCCTCGACGTTGGCGGCAGCCGCAACGATCCGCTGGCAAGCTCACCGTTTGAAGCGGTGCAACGCCAGGTCCTGGACGAACAGAGTGATCGCGTCTCCGGCATGATCCGGATCGAGCCCACGAATCCCGAAGGCAGCTGCCGGAAAATGGAAGAGTGGATCCGTCGCGGCCCCTGTGTCGGAATCAAATACGCCGGCTACAACAAAGCCGGCATCACCTGCAGTCATCCCAACAACGACCCGATTATCCGGCTCGCCCGCGAACTCGGAGCCATTGTGTATATTCACACCTGGATGAAAGTCGGCGGCCAGCCCCGCCTCCCCGGTGGCGGTAATCTCGCCGGTGAATCAACGCCGGCCGATGTCGTCGAACTCGCGGCGCGCTTTCCCGACGTCCCCTTGATCTGCGGGCACTCCGGCGGGGACGGGGAACTCGGCGCCCGCGCGGTCCGAAAGCGAAAGAATGTGTATTTCGAATTTTCCGGATCCTATCCGCATTCCGGCGCAGTCGACCACGCCGGCCGCGAACTCGGCGCGGAACGAATCGTCTGGGGCGGCCACGGCCCGACCCGTTCCTATGCGACGGAACTGTCCAAAGTCCTCGACGCCGATCTCACCGACGCGCAACGCCGCCTCATTTTCGGCGGCAACGCCCGCCGCCTCGCGGAAAAGATCTTCGCCCGCAAAGGCTACCCGATGTCTCCGAAAAGGTGATACAGACATTCCTGTCTGTTCCGAACTCCGAAAGTTCCCCCGCCATCGCTTCCGCCGACGCCCCGCCAAACCCGGACAGACAGGAATGTCTGTATCACTTCCAATCCTCGCCAGAAACCACGACCCCACTCACCCGTCACCCTCCCGCCGCTCCACGCCCGATAACCTCCTGCGCTCCGGGAAGTTGATCTTTCCGCGCCACGGCACGAAGGTTCGAGCATGGACCAACCGAACGAAGAAACCCGCCCGTGGGTTGCGGTGGCAGGAGCGAGCGGATTCGTGGGCTCGACGGTGCGCGCCAAGCCTTGGCGAAGGATTTTCGGTTTCGCGCTTTGACGCGCAGTGTCACCGTGGTGGAGGCGGCCGCGAAGGCCGGAGTGGAACACGTTAGCTATCCCGGCGGGTTGCTGACCATGCAGACGGTTGACGGTGAAAATCAGGGGTGCTCGGAAAGTCGCGCATCGGCAGATGAAAAACGGGGGTTGTCGCTGGCGAAAGGGGAGGCACGATCCAGCTCCACTCGGCCGAAACCTCCCGATTGGCAGCTTTTTCCCGTTCGCAAAAGCGCATAAACTCAGTCGAGGCCGTATGATGATCCACCAGCTTCACCCCCGCCGTCTCATAAGAGTGGACGACGGCTAGATTCAATTCCACGAGCGCCCTGTCCTGCCATAAGGAGCGTGGGGTACGCCGATCCAGGCCGAGCCGATCGGCAATCACCGGCAGCACGTTATAGCGATCGACGTCCGCCAAATCGCGCGCCCCGATTTCCGTGCCGACATACCACCCATTGAAAGGCGCCGCGGGAAAGTCGGTACCCGCCGCGCGAAAGCGCATATCAGTAATGACCGGCACGGCATACCAGCGCAGCCCCAGCGTTTCGAACCAACTGTAATGAGGATGGCTGAGACGAACTTCCCGCACCTGACCGGAGGCAAGAGAAAACAAACGCGGGCGACCATCGCGACCGGATATAATCCATGGCAGGAGATCAAAAGGCCCGCGTGTCGCAGGCGGTTGCCAGCCCAGCGCCAACGCTTGATCCGTCAGTTCGGCGTGCCGCGGATCTCCGAGCACCGAGCCGGCCCCCCCTCTATATCCAGCATAGGCGCACAACTGGGAATTCCAGATTCGCGGAGCCGGGCCTCCCGGATACTCCGCCGGTGCGAAGACGGTCATCACTGAGCGTACGCTGCCGTCGCCCTGAGCCAGCGCGAGATGCTCCAACAAACTATCAGCGATTGCCGCCGGTTCGTGCAAAGCCCGGCAATCGCGCACCATCAGGCTGCGCCAGTGCAGTCGGCCAATACAGCGGGCGTGATTCCGCCAGGCAATACGTCCCGCCCAGGTAAGCTCATCCGGGCTCAAAGGCGCCGCAAGGCCCTGCTCGGACGCGTTGGCGCAGGCAACCAGGCGCCGCGCCAATTCGTCTCCGCGATGCACTTCGGCCAGAAAAGCGAGCTCATCAGGACGAACCTGAGGCACGAGGGATTCGCGAAGCCGAGGCGCTTCTCCGGCCGTTGAAAAGGGGCACGGTGACATGAATTTTATCGATATGATGGACGTCCAACACGGGCCGTCATGCTACCAAACCCGTCCCCATTTCACCCAATCCGCACCGTGGCTTCAAATGGAGTGAACCCGGTGAGATAAACACACGGACCGTCCCATTTCGGGAGCGCCCCACGAATCTGCGTGTATGTGTGATCCACCCGGCCTGGACCAAATTCGATCTGGTCACCGCCCGATACATATCGACCGACGTCTCCACGAAGCAAATACGCGTCCTTTTCTCCCGGCACGGGGTCCACGCCCTCCAGAGTTCCGCCATGCCGGAACGCCAGCTCAATCGCGACCGGCACATGGGCCGTGCCGCGAATCGAAAACGTCAGGGTGAATCTCCCCTGCTCTTCCGAAATCGTGGCGACCGACTGAAGCGTTTGCACGTTGCTGCGAGCGCGCAGCGCCCGGGCATTGGGTGCCAACGTGCCATTCGGCGTCATCCTGATATGCTCGCCGTCGGCGATCTGCTCCTGGGAAAGCGGCTGGAAATAGGGTCCGTCCAGCTCCTGCCGAAGGACATAGCGCCCATTCTGATGTTCGAGGGAATCGCCCATAAACTGTCCCTTACCGAAGAACGCACTGGCGAATCGGACCGCCTCGAGCGCCGCCGCCCGCTTGCGAAAGGAAAAGAGCGTGGTGTTGCCGGCGAGGATCGTGCCGCTCGCATCCCCTCGACGGATGCGCGCGAGCGAAGAATACGAGAACACCTTCTCGTAGTCAGTCGGAAGCGGCGCGGAGGGCGGCAGCGCGCCACCCAGCTCAGGTTCTGTGAGAAACGCCGCAAGCTCGCCGCGCAAGTGGGCGCGCGCCCCACCTTCGATCTGGCGCGCCATGGCCGCAAAACGTCCGTTGCCGTCCAACCGGGCCATCGTGCGATACGAATAATAATACCGCGCCATGCTGCCACGTTGATAACGATCCTGTCGCCGCGACGCCTCCGTCACCACTTCACCGTCGGGATGCACATAATACAGCGTCATCTCGAGATTTTTCCGAACCGGTTCCAACAGCTCCGGGCGTTCTAAGAGACGCGCCACTGTAATCAGCGCCCGATCCACCACCGGCGAATAAACCGTGGTACTCTTTTCGGTATACTGTCCATCGGGATCGAGATCGATGGTCTCGGCCAGCCACTGGTCGACACGCGCCACATACTTCGGATTCGGAAAAAGCGAGTTCGCCCACGCCAGCGCCGCACAAACGACCCAGCGATGGTTCGGCGTGTGAATGCCGCCGACGACAAGTGCGTCCGCCGCGCGCAGGATAAACTTCTCCACATCGGCAGTGACGGATTGAAGCGCGGGTTGCGCACTCGCGCGCAGCATCACGCAAACCGGTGCCATGACCTCGATCACGAAAGCAGTGTCAGGCGGTGACCGGAAATTTGTGGAATATAGATCGATCGTCCCGTCGTCATACTGGGCGGTGAGCATATAACGGGCGGCGAGGCGCAACGGTTCGATCAGCTCGGACGACTGGTAGTAAGTCGAGGCGGGAGCGGTCACGGCGCATACGAGCGCGGAGATGACACCGGCCGTTCCGCCGGCTGTATAGATCCCGTGCCCATTGCGTACGCCCCCTCGCGACGGATGGGCCGCTCCGCGTTCCGGGAGGGCGAGCAACGAGGGGATCTGCGCATCATTCGCGCGGATGATCTCCAGCACGAGTTCGCTGTGGGACGGCTGGCCCGCAATCGCGGAAGGAAGACCGATTTGCGCCAGGGAAGCGGCGGCCGTGGACGTGAGGATGAAATCGCGACGGTTCATGGAAAAGGAAATGAAACTGCCAGCATTATGCACCCGCCTTTTCGTCGTGGCAACCGTGACCCGGGGTAAAAACTCGATGTCGCGGTGCGCTCGCGTTTCCGCCAACCACCCTCAATCAGCTGGCGACTGCTCGTTGAAGAGCCCCGGATTGCGCCGCCAATCAGGCGATCGCACCGCCAACCCGGATACTTCACCCTCAAATTTGTCATCGCGAGTCCCGCTTCGCGGGATGTGGCGATCCAGCTGGATGGATTGCTTCGTCGCTGCGCTGCTGTTAACGAAAACCTTTTTTGCCATTGCGAAGGAGGCTCTAGCCGACCGCGGCAATCCACCATAAATCCAGATGGATGGCCACATCGCTTCGCTCCTCGCCATGACCATTGAGGCGGTTCATTGCTCCTTGATCTACGATTCCCTCTATCCGTGCCATCGGTGTCATCCGCGGTTAATCTGAACTGCCGAATTTAGGCTAATACCCGTACCCAGCGTGTAGAGCGTTCACGCCAAAGTGTGAAATATACCGGCTAACCTTCCAACCCCCTGGGGAGAGAGCGAAAGGAATTAACGTGCCAGGCGCCACCCCAGCCACGTTGCGGCGAGGCAGATCACGAGGGAGAGGACCACATTCGCGGCGGCCGCAAGCCCGTCGCCCTTTTGCAACTGTTCGAACGTCTGCCAGCTAAACGCGGAAAACGTAGTAAACCCTCCGCACACGCCCACCACCCAAAACGCGTGCGCCCGCGTAACGTCCATGGCCCCCGGACTGGTAAAGCGGGCCAGCAGAAATCCGATGAGGAGCGAGCCGGCGACATTCACGGCGATCGTCGCCCACGGCAGGCGACCAACTGGAAGCGCCGCCGCGACCAGGGCGCGCAAGACCGAGCCGATCGCACCGCCCGCGGCCACGAGGAAAAGGGTGGTGAAATTCATACCGACTTCCAATCGCAGGTCGTTTCCAACCGACACTTGAAAACTCCCAAGACGCTCACGGTTTCCCTTTTGCGGTCGCGTCGCGAGTGGTTTCAGCGGTCGCGCGTCTGATCAAGGCACTGCGGAGAAACGTATCCGGAACGGCGCTACGGTAGGCCGTGAGCCAGATCGAAGCGAGCATCTGCGAGCCTTGCAGGATGCGGGCTTCAAAGAACGCCCGGGCTTCGTCCGTCATCACACCTGTTCGAAATTTACCGTCTTTCTCCAGTTGATACAAGGGGCCCACCTGGGAATTTTGCGCCCGGATGAAATCGAGTACAGCCACAAACATCGGGTCGCGTCCATCGGACCGGGACAAGAGCGCAACCGGCTTGGCCGCCTCGAGCCGGGGCGCCAGTTGACCAAACTCGAAACCGGCCTTGGTTGGAAATCCGTCCGCCAGGGAGTGAATTCCATTCCAACGCGTGTAATCGTTGGGATTATCGCCGGACCAGCCATTATAATGCTTGGTGGTATGAAGCGGCTGCGCGCAGTCACCGACATAATGCGCCATGATTCCCATGACATAAATGATATTGGCTTGGGCGTTCAGCACCTCATCGGGCGTCCCGAGTTCCTCGTAAACCTTTAAGTATGAAAACCCGGAGCGCAGCCGGCCAAAATACTCGGTGATGGCCCAGGGCGCAAAGCCCGGCCACTCCTGCGTATGGTCGCGGTTCTTGGCGGGATCGATCGGCGCAAAGTTTTGCGCATTGGCCGCGCGGCCCGCCGCAAACTGCACCACGAAATCAAAACGAAACGACGTGAGCGTTTCGACGTCGATGCCCGCTTCGGGAAGATACTCGAGGTCGAGGAAATGATCAGTCCAGCTGCCCCCGGAATGCGCCATCGATAGATCCGGCACATTGCGCCAGCGATCCGGTTCACCGCTCAAAAACGAGGTTCGCTCGACTTGCGTGACCGACTTGATGAACGAGGGGAACTCATCCGGCAAGGCGGCAAGGGCGAGGCGGTTCACGAGGCGGTGCCCTTCGTAATCCCAAGCGTAAGCACGGAACGTTCCGGCCGCCGAGGCGAACGCGACCGCAAGACAGAGGAAAGAGCGGCAGGACATGACGCGAGTGAGTGAGTTTTTGTGCAACTGGCGAGCCATGCCGCAAGGAAGCCGCACTTCCGCCCGTCCCGTACCACTGGGGACGAACATCGCCGGGCTCTACTCCAAAGCGCGCACGGTCGCGATATAGGCCTGAATGCCCGCCGCGACGGCGTCCGCAACCTGTTGCCGGTATTCGGGTGAAGCGACCTTTCGCGCCTCACCATCATGCGAAAGAAAACCGGCTTCGATCAAGACCGCCGGACACCGCGCGAGTCGCAAGACCGCATAACGCCCCCGCTTCAGACCCCGATCGGGAACCTTCAACGTCTGCAACAGGCTCCGATGCAGGGCCACACCGAGCACCGTATTCCAGTGATCGTGGAAATTACCCGGATTAAAAACCGGCACTTGATCGTCCGGGCGGCGATCCGTTGAGAGCTGATACTGAGGCGTCATCGTATAGACTTCGACGCCCGTAACACGCTCGGCCTCGGATTCGACCGCATTATAGTGCAGACTGACAAACAGGTCGGCTCCGGCCTGCGTCGCGATGTCCGCGCGGTCGGCCAGGGCCAGAAAGCGGTCATCGTTGCGGGTCATAACCACTTTGTATCCAGCGGACCCCAGCAGCGCCTTCACGCGCCTGGCCGTGTCGAGCGTCATGTCTTTCTCCACGACATTGACGCGGCTATTGACCTTGCCGGTGTCACGCCCGCCATGCCCGGGATCAAGCACGATGGTTTTCACTGCGGGCGGCAGAACCGCGCCCTGGCCAGGCCGGATCGCGGGCGTGAGCAGCCGTTGAAAATCGATGCGGCTCACCGCGAGCTCACGGTTGCGCAGCGCCGTGGGAGCGCTGAGGAAGACGCGTCTGCCATTCAACTCCATTTCGCGATTATCGAGCTCCAAAACGAGGCGAATCGTGGCGTCCGCCAGTGTCAGCCGGCGGGTTCGCGCGTCCCACGTGGGCGTCAAGTGGAGTGCCCGAGCAACCTCTTTGCCGCTGATGTAGGCGACGCTTGGCGTCGCAGCGACTTTGGGCGTCGGCTTGGTTTCAACGGCCCGAGCCTTGGCTGCCGGCACGACAGGCGAACGGGTTTTGGGCACGGGCGGGGCCGGCTTCGGGTCTGGCTCGGCCGCTGGGGGGGCGGGAGCAGGACGAGACGGAGCGGACCGCACCGCGGAGTCGGCCGCGCGAAGGCAGGACGAACCGCCAGCTCCGGAAATTCCGAGCAGGACGAAGAAAAAAGCCGCCCGGGGCATGGCGGCTTTGCGTTTAGGACTTGGGAGCGGACGAGCCCGAGCCGGAATGCGGCTCGCTGCCATTTTCGCGCCCGCCTTCATCACCTGACTCATCGTCGGTCGGCTCTTCGCCTTCTCCGCGCACATGGAATTTCGGCTTGCGCTTGTTGGGCGGCAGCGGCGTCAGCATCACATGGATATTACGGCCGATCAGCTTGGGATCGGCATCGGGATGACCCATGCTCGCAAGGTCCGCCACGGCACGCTTCATGACATTGAAGCCGATATCGGTGTGAGCCATCTCGCGCCCGCGAAACTTCAGACGCATTTTCACCTTGTTGCCGTGATCCAAAAACTCCTCGGCGTGGCGCAGCTTGGTCTCGTAATCGTGCTGTTCAATGCGCGCCGTGAATTCGATCTCCTTGATCTTGCTCGCGGTGGATTTGGCGTTCGAGGTCTTCTTCTGCTCCTCGTAAACATATTTGCCGAAGTCCATAATGCGGCACACCGGCGGTGTGGCATTAGGGGCAACTTCGACGAGATCGAGCCCATTTTCCAAAGCGAGATTGACGGCCTTGGGCGTATCCAAAATCCCGAGCTGCTTGCCTTCAGGGGAAATGACACGGACTTGGGGGACCTTGATCCGGTGGTTGCGGCGAATGGCCGCGAACGGGTCGACGTTGCGACGTTGATATGAGCCGGGGCGGCCGCCGCCGGCGGAAGGAAACGAAGTTGCCATCAATAAGGGTTGGACTTGATACTGGTCATTCCGACTTTTCTCGCGGAAGTATCCCGGGAGCAAGGGTTATTTGGATAGGGAAACCCCTGATTTACGATTCCTGCGCTCTGCCCATGCCGGCTCGATCCTGCGTTCGCGCCGGTCGTGGATCCGGCTGGCGACCTCCGACTCAAGCGTCCCGCTGGGGTTGTCTCACGCGCGAACCCACCGAGCAAACGGCCCTCGAGGGCTTTCAAACACTGAAACTCTCGCCACATGAGCAGCTCGCCTTCGCGTTCGGATTCGAAAACTTAAACCCACCCGAGACCATCGCGCTCGAATAATCCAAGTGCGTTCCTTTCAAGTACAGGGCGCTCTTGCTGTCGACCACCACGCGCGTGCCCCCGGTCCGCACCAGGATATCACCCCGCTTGGGTGCAGGAATAAACTTCATTTTGTAGCTCAGCCCGTTGCATCCACCACCGGTAATCGCCACGCGCAGGAGCTCGCCCTGCTGGTCCCGCGCAATCAGCGCGTTGACTTTGGTTCCGGCGGCGCTCGTCAGGCAAACCAGGTTTTCATTCCCCTCCCGCACGCCTTCGGGCAGGGGCACGAAGCTATTCCCGACAGGCGCACTCGTGTCAGCCGCCAACGGGGCGGGCGCAGAAGCAACAGAAGTGGCGGTGGAGTCCATTGCCATCACCAAACGCACCCCACGCTTAGGTGCAACTTATTCACGACGGCGATGAGGCGGCGAATGAAACCAGACAGGATGCGCCGCGTAATTCGCCGCCGCCAAGGCCGCTGCACCCTTGCGCCCTTCGGCCTTTTCCCTCTTAACAACCGGGTGCGCACTACCCCCTGCCTTGTCCTTACCCTATTGCTCGCCGCTGCGTCGATCGCGCGCGCGCATGAGGTCGCCACCGAAATGGTGACCGCCGCCAAGGAATTCCTCGGCTCGCTCCCCGCCGAACAACAAAAACAGGCGACCTATCCGCTGACCGATGCGGAGCGGGAGAACTGGAATTTCGTGCCAGTGGCGCGCCAAGGTCTGCCTTTCAAACAAATGACCACGAGCCAACAGGCATTGGGTCTCGCTTTGCTGCGGACCGGGCTGAGCGAACAGGGCCTCCATCGAGCGCAAGCGGTGATGGCCTTGGAGCTCGTCTTGAAAGAGCTGGAAAAAGACACCGTCGGCCGGCGCGACCCGACGCAATATTTCGTCACGATCTTCGGTGAACCCACCGGGGGCAAATCCTGGGGCTGGCGCTTCGAAGGTCATCACCTCTCCTTCAACTTCACCGTCGTCGACGGAAAGCACGTGTTTTTCGCTCCCTCTTTTATCGGCAGTAATCCTGCTGAGGTTCAAAAAGGACCGCGCAAGGGAGAGCGCGTTCTTGCCGCAGAAGAAGACCTCGGCCTCGCCTTCATCAACTCGTTGAACGCCGCCCAGCGAAAAACAGCGGTGATCTCAAGCACTCCGATCAAGGAGATTCTGACGACCAACAAAAAGCGGGTCGAGCCGCTCTCCCCCACCGGCATCGCCGCAACTGACCTTACCCCAGCCCAACGGGAAAAACTGATGGGCCTGGTGACGTTATATGTGGGCCGGTGGCGCCCTGACTTGGCCGACGAAACCCTCGCGAAGATCAATGCGGCTGGAGCCGACAAGATCACCTTCGCCTGGGCGGGTGGCTTCGATCGCACGAAACAGACGTATTATCGGATCCAAGGCCCCACCTTCCTGGTCGAGTTCGACAACTTTCAGGGCAACGGAAATCACGTTCATACGACGTTTCGCGACTTCAAAGGCGATTTCGGACACGACCTGCTGCGCGAGCACTACACCCGCGATCACGGCAAGTGACCGTTCGCCGCCTTCGCGGACATCCGCCCGCGAAGCGCTCGCGAACGGCTTAAGGCAGGCCGAGCTATGACAAATTTGACAAAAAAAGTCTCGACGACGATCAAACCTTTAGCATCATCACTTCCGCATCAGGAACGAGTTGACCTTCACAAGTCGACTCCGCCAACCGGGCCGGGAGCGGCCACGGTGGATCGGGGGAAACCCCGGATGTGCGAAGCTCACCTGAGTTTCGAACCAAGAACGCTCCCGAAGACGAGACCGACCTGATGCCCAGGTCGGTTTTTTGTTTTCAAGCCCTGACGCGCGATCCTCCCACAAAGAAAAATCCCGCCTCATGACCGCATTCCCTCCCCTCCCTGGCATCCGCGTCCGCGCAGAAAACCCGAACCACCACTTGTGGAACAACCACGGGACGTGGTTCCTGCATTACACGATCCACCCCACTCCGTTCACCAAGGAGCGCATCCGGCGCTCGCTCGGAACCAAGGACGTTGCGGTTGCCCGTGAGCGCCGCGATTCGTTCTTCGTCAATCTAGCCGAGACCGCGAAACCGGGCGCTCAAGCCGCCCGAAAAGCGGTCGCCGCGTAATTCATCGAACGTAAGCCTGCGCTCGCGTAAGGATCCTCGGGCTCGTTCTGCATTTCGAGCACTTCACCTTGCGGGTTAACGGTAGTAAGGTGCTCATTGATCTGCAATTCTCTCTATCCGTACTCATCGGTGTAATCTGTGGTTAAAAAGAAACTGCTGAATTTAGGCCAGGCTGGGCGTTTGGCTCTGCTGGATGGCGCGCCGGCCTGAACGCTGTTTCATGCTCCTTTTCACGAGCGCGATTCTGCATCACCCTTACGGAATCCGTAATCGCTGGCCGGGCCGCAGCGTATTTTCTCCGCGTAGCGTCTCGCGATTCGCTTCATAGATTTCCTGCCACCGATTGGTGGTCCCATAATAGCGCACACTGATTCGCGTCAGCGAATCCCCCTCTGCCACGACGTGGAGCCGCGCCGCGGGGACCACCGGCGCGCTGGCAGGTCCAGCAGACGAAGAAGGCACCGCCGTTGCCGACGGCCCCGACAAAGGTAACGCCGCACCCGGGACGGGCGAAACCGCGGTGCCCGCACCCGGATTCACCAAGCGTGCCACCGCCGCGATTTGGTCGAGCGTGCCTTGCGCCTGCCGAAGCCGCGCTGCGATCGCGACATTCTCCTGCTGCAACTGGGTGATGCGCGCGCCGCGATCCCGATCGATCGCCTGAACGGTGGTGGTGAGCCGGACTATTTCCTCCCGGGAAGCCGCCAGTTCGCGTTGCGTGCCGGTGAGCTGCGCGGCCGCATTGGACAGACTCGCGGCACGTTGCTCAGCCGCCTGCCGCGCGGCGTCGCCTTGCGCCAATCGCGTGTTTTCCGTCCGAACATTCGCGAGCTGGCCCTGCAACGCGTTCACTTCCGCCGAGAGCTTTTCATTCGCCGCCGCGATCTCCGACACCGCGGCGCCTTGCTGTTGCGCGCTCTGTTGAGCCTCGCTCAGACGCGCCTTGGTTTCACTCAGCTCGCTCCGCAGCTGGTTTGAGTCACCGGCTTTGACCAGTCGTGCTTGTTCGGCACGAGCCGACGCCAGCTCGTTCGTCACGTCGCGCACGCGCGCACCGAGCTGTGCGCTCGTGGCCGTAAGGCTCTCGTTGGCAGCGGCCAGCTCCTTCACGCTCTCCGCCTGTCGGCTCGCCTCCGCATACTTCGTTTGCAGGCTGGCCAAATCAGCCATGGCTTTGCTCGCCTCCGCCCGCGCCGTTTCGGCATCCTGCCTCGCTTCTGCCATGCGACCCTCAGTGGCCGCCAGACGCTGGCTGATTTCGTCCACTTGGATGCGAAGCGTTTCCTGCCTTTGTTCGGCCCCACCCATCGTGCTTCGCACGGCCTCGAGTTCACGCGTCCGGGACTCGAGCGTTAAGACCAGCTGGCCCTGTTCGGTTCGCGCCCGTTCGAGGTCCGCCTGTGCCGCCTTGAGCTGATTCGAAAGCTGCGTGAGCTCAGACTTCACCGAGCTGTCTTCTATGCCCCGCGCCTGTAACAATGAGCGATTCGCCTCGGTCAACGATCGATTCGTCTCCCGCGCATTCTGCAGCTGCGCCGCCACCGCCGCGAGTTCGCGCGCGGAATACTTCCGGTCCTCGTCCAGTTGTGCTTCCAAGCCCCGCACCTGATCCTGCACGGTCTGCAGTTCCAAACGAAGCGCGTCGCCCGGGCCCGCCCGAACGGCGGCAGCATGAGCCGCCAGCGCCGCGCTGGCACTCTGCTTGGCGACCACCAGATCCTGCTGCAGACTTTCATTCCGCGCCCTGAGATCCTCCACCGCGCGGGTGGCCGCTTCATGTTCGGCATTAAGCCGCGCAAACGCCTCGCGGTCGGTTTTCGATGGGCCGGCCTCCGGGTCCAGCCGTACGCTCAACGCGCGGTTGGCCGCTTCGAGTCGCGTGACGGACGCTTCGTAATCGGTCGACTGGCTGCGCAGGCGGACGAGTTGCTGCTGCAATTCCGATAATGCGGTCGTCAACCGGGCGTTCTCCGCCGCCAGCGACGCAGAGCGGCCATCGCCCGGCGAGAGCGCGGCCGTTTTCAACCGTTCGTTTTCCGCCGAGAGACGGAGGGTCGTCCGGCGTGCCTCGGCCAGTTCGGTTTGGAACTGGCTGCGCTCCACCTCATCGTCACGCGCTTGCGTCGCCGTGGTAGCGGTCGCCGCCAGCCGCTGCTCCAAGGCCGCCTTCTCCTGGCGCAAGACTTCGGAGACTTCAGTCAACCGGGCACGTTCCGCGCGGAGACGTTCTGCTTCCGACTCGGCTGCGACCACCCGCGTGTTAAGGACAATGATTTCCGCTGACGGAGAACCTGCCAGCGGCGCAGCGGAAACAACTCCGGCAGCTTCACTCCCTGCCGCCCCTGACGTAGTCGTAGGCACGGTCGCAGTCGCGGTCGACGTGACAGGCGGGGGTGTCCGGGCGGCCGGGGTGGGAGCAACGGAGGTGTTGGCGGCTGCCTGGAGACTCGGATCGGACAAACCCAACTTGGGACGCAAGGCCGCGATCGCGGCATTGGCCTCCGCAAATTGCCCGGGAGAAAGCTGCTGCCGGACCAAGTCGCGGCCGACGGGTGCCGCGCCATTCTCAACCGCGAGCGCCAACCAGGTATACGCTTCGACGGGATTGGGTTCGGCCCCGCGGCCTTCCGCGAGCAGGATTCCGAGATTGTTTTGCGCCGGGGCGAAATTCTGGACGGCCGCAGCCCGGTAGGATTCGATCGCGGCCAAAGGATCGGGTCGGGAGCCACGCCCCTCCTCGAGCATTAAGGCGAGATTGTAGTGAGCACGCGCGTACTGCTTCGCGGCAGCCGCACGGTACCACCGTTGAGCGGCCGATTCATCCTTGGGTATGCCACGCCCCAATTCGTGCGCGAGGGCCAGGTTGTATTGCGCCTCGGGAATGCCGCGATCGGCGGCCTGGCGAAACCACAACGAAGCCTCGAAGTAATCCTGTTTCACCCCCGTGCCGTTGGCGTACATGTTGCCCACATTGAACTGGGCGGGAGCGAAGCCTTGTTCGGCCGCGCGAAGGTAATGTTTGAACGCAGCCGCGGCATCGGCCCCCGCCCCGCGGCCAAGCTCATACATCATGCCGAGATTAAACTGCGCCGCGGCCAAACCCTTGTCCGCCGCCTGCTGATACAGCCGCAACGCTTCCGCCAGGTTCTGCGTCCCCGGGTCACTGACATAAGCGTTCGCGAGGGCGTTTTGCGCTTCCGGTTCGCCCTGGGCTGCACGTGCCCGAAGGGTCGCGAGATCGGTCTGGGCTGCGGCCGGACTGCAAAACGGAGCTAGCGCCAGTAGCGCTGCGGCGAGAATGGCGCAACGTTGCTTCGAAACGACGTGACTCGAACGGCCCCCGACTGGATTACGCACGAGGTCGTTTACGACGAAATCCGACAGGGAAGCAAGGCAGCGTCTTGCATGCCGTGGATGATTTTCTTGTCGGGCGGACAAAACGTCGCGAGGGCTCCGGACAAACGCGGCTGGCCCTCGATCAAAAAGTAATACGGACACAACCGCAGCCGCCCCGCTCGGAGCTGCGAAACAGGCACGGGTTCAGCAACTCCGGCGGCGCGGTCGAACACCGGGTGATCAATCCGCCGTGGCTTCCGATAGGCTTGAAGGACGTGAAGATTGGTCGGAGCGAGCTCGATCGCGCGCTCGACGCCCTGCTGCCACTCTTCGCGCGAACAATCACTGCCGAGGACCACACTGCGCGCGCCCCACGCGGTCTCGTGATAGCCGCTGATTTTTATAATGAGATCCCGTTCCTTCTGCGAGGCGTTGCTGAGATCGCGCCAGTCGTTGAGCGCCCGACTCGCTGCGCGCGGGGCATCCAGGACTGCACCTGGCGGTAGTGGCGCCGGATCCATGATCCAGGACTGAGGAATCAAAGTCCGTAGCAGCTTGAGGACGCGTCCGCTCAAGGCCTCGGCCCAGAAATCCTGCAGCAGGTGATGATGGAAAAGCGCCAGCGAAAGTTTCTCTTCCTGAAACGGGCGCATGGGCGGCGCGATCACGACCTCGCCAGCCGCCCAGGCCTCGAAGAAGAATTTTTGCGTCCGGATATTCTCGAGATCGAAGAGTTCGAAGAACCGATAGATTATATCGATCTTCTCCGGGTTGCCTTCGATATCGAAGAACAAAGCGTTCTCCAGCGGGAAAAGATCCTCCGGTCGCAAGCAGAACACGCGCTTGCCCTGGAGCTGCAGTTGCAAGGCGAGCCACTGCATCTCGGGCCGATAGGTCGCAGCTTCATCGCTGACGACCAGCGCGATCGCGGGATTCCGCTCGTTCGGCCGGAGGGCGGCGAGCGAAGCGTGGAAATTCTTGATCATCGCATCGCGGTGACCGAGCACAGCCGAATCACCTTCGCCGCCATAGAGTCGATTCAGGAACGCGGTAAGGCCAATCCCACCCGGAACCGAGTCCAGCTCGGTGAGCACGAAGCCTTCGTCAGTCAGCAACAAATCCGGCCGCAACACCGTCGGAAATATCCCCCGATTCCGCGGATCCCGGGCATGCGCCACGAGGGCCGCCGGCTTGCCGCGGTCGAGATAGTCCGTCACCCAGGGTGCGAGCAGCGGCTTGTTGCGCAGCAGGTTTTTGCCGGCAGCGGAACGCAGATAAAGCGTTTCCAGCGCCTGCTGAAATTCGAAACACGCCCCGCCGATGGCCTCGAGCTGCGTGACCTGGTCCGGAGTGAGTGGCCAGGCGTCCGGTGAAAGCTGCCACGTCTTGTCTTCGAACAGCGACTGCGCCGCGAGGGCGCTCTTGATCGATTCGTAAGACAGGCTGGGCATGCGGCGTTTTTTTAGCGGGCCCGTCGCCAACGCGAACCGGAGAAACCGGCTCGCGCCTTCAACACGGCGGCACGGCTTACTCCTCCATCTGAATATCCTTGTTGCGATGCCGCGGACAGCCGGCGCGCAGCCAGGCGTTGACGAAGCGATCGATGTCGCCATCGAGCACGCCCTGCGTATCGCTGGTGCTGATACCTGTCCGCAGGTCTTTCACCATCTGGTAGGGTTGTAACACATAGCTGCGGATCTGGCTGCCCCACCCGATTTCACCCTTTTCGCCGTAGAACTTGTCCATCTCGGCCCGCTGCTCGTCCTGCTTCTTTTCGTAGAGTCGGGATTTGAGCACGTTGAGTGCAGTCGCGCGGTTCTTGATTTGCGAACGTTCGTTTTGGCAGACCACGACGAGCCCGCTGGGCATATGCGTCAAGCGCACGGCGGAATCGGTCGTGTTAACGCCCTGACCGCCCTTGCCGGAAGAACGGTAAACATCGACGCGGATCTCGCTCTCCGGAATCTCCATCTCGATATCTTCCGTCACCTCGGCCACCACATCCACCGCGCAAAACGAGGTGTGCCGGCGCTTGTTTGAATCGAAAGGACTGATCCGGACCAACCGGTGCACCCCGCGCTCCGCCTTCGCATAGCCGTAGGCGTTTTCGCCCTTGATGAGAATGGTGGCCTTGCTGATGCCCGCCTGGTCACCGGGTTGAACGTCCTGTAGCTCCACCTCGAAGCCCCGGCGTTCAGCCCAGCGACTGTACATGCGGAAGAGGAGGTCTGCCCAGTCGTTGGACTCGGTCCCGCCCGCACCCGCCTGGATCGAAAAGATGGCGTTGTTCCGATCGAATTGCCCGGTGAGAAAGGACGCGATTTCCAGTTCGTCGAGTTCCGACACCATCGCGGAAACCTGCCCTTCCAGCTCACGCGCATAGTCCTGCTGTTCCGCCCCGTCGGCCGCTTCGACCAGCTCCGCCATGACGCCCACATCATCAACCTTCTTTTGGAAGGCGACAACAGGCAAGACCGCCTTCTTGATGGTGTTCAGCTTCGCGATGTGCTTCTGAGCCCGATCGCTATTTTCCCAGAATGACGGATCGCCCATCTGGGCTTCCATCGACTCGATCTCCCGCCGTTTTTGATCGCAGTCAAAGAAACCTCCATAAGTGCCCGGCGCGCTTTTTGATGTTTTCGATGTGATTGAATGTTTCGGGAGCGATCATGGAAAAGAGGAAAGGGAGCAGGGAACAGAGGAATTCCGAAAGGACAAGGTCGCAAACGGGGTAACGGTATTCGCATTGCCAGCACAACCGGCTGAGGTCGGAGGCTTGTCGGCCGGATCGACCCCTCAGCGCACCAGCGCGCAACGCTGCTCAAGCGCAGTACGGCGCTTCGTTTTCACGAGGCTTCGATTCCGGCGTTTACGGTTCCGCCACTATCACCCGCGGGGCCTCCACCTTGAACGTAAACTGACCAGGAGTACCATCATCGGCTTCCATCGGGTCGCCATCGACCGCAAACGTCAGGAGCGTTTCCCCCGGCGGCAGCGTGAGCGTCGGAAGCGTCACCGCGGTTCGCCCTTCCAAAAGTTCCATCCGAGCGAGGGTAAGGTCGCCCTGCTGGACATGCAGCGTGCGTGGGATGCGGGAGCGGACGCGAAAACGAAACTCCACCGACACCGGCTGGCTGGCGCCGTTGGCCACGGAAAGCGTCGCCGTCGGTCCCCTCGCCCACCGCCAGGTCGTCTCCCGGTCCCATTGTTGGGCCGACCAGTGAGATGCGTAGCTCACGCGCAGCGGAGGCGGGCTCGCCTTCGGAGGCGTCGGGCCGGTCACGACAAACTCAATCGGGACCGGTGGCGGCTGATAATCGCGCATCTGGTAGAAGTAACGCACACCGAATGGCACGAAACAATTGCCGAGAACAAACCAGATCAGCCAGGCGCGGGTTGGCCGCAGCGCCAGCAGCAAATTAAAAACCAGGGTGATCGGCAACGCGTGGCGCGTGATCGTGAAGTGACTCTTCCACGAGAGGAAACTGATGCAGGCGAAATACAGCACGACGACGACGCCCCATCGCCACAACGGGTGGCTCCACTGCCGATGAAGCACGACGTAAATGCTCTGAGTCACGACCGCGATAATGGTCAGCAGCACATGCAGTTCGTAACTCTTGTAGAGCTCGTGCCACCAACGATGCCAGCGGATCGGGCCATGCCCGGCAGTCACACTGAACTCCCCCAGCTTCTCCATCATGCCGCGAAACGGCATCGTGAGGTTTCCGCCATCAAAGCCGACTTCGCGGCCGCGAAAAACCCATAACACGTAAAGGATCCAGAGCCCCACCGGCACCGTCACGATCAATCCATACACCATATTTTTGCGAAGCGCATCGCGCCAGGGCGGCCTGAACTCGGCCAGGCCGACAAACCCGATCAGCGAGGTCGAACGCGTCAAGGCCGCGAGTCCGAGCAGTCCCGCGCCCGCCGATCCGCCCACCACCAGTGAGGCGAGAATCAGGGTGAAACTCGGCAGATCCGTGAGCGACGCCTGCATCGATTCAATGACGCCACAGGTTAAAAGAATGGCCGCAAAGCCCGCCAGCCCGGCCCAACCGTGCGGAGCAAACAAGCGGTCGCTGATCCAGGCAAACGGGATCCAGAAAATCAGGTTCATCGCCGCATACGCGTTGAGAATCCAAAACGGCTGGCCGAGCCCAACGATCCACGACAGCCACGAGAGCAGAATCCGTTGCGCGCGGTACGGCGGGTTATCGAGCGCGACATGCAGTTGCGGATCGCGCAACAACGGGTCCAGGCCCATCTCGGCGTAGAGCTGGCCGTCAAATCCCCAGCGGTGGGCCGGAAACGGATCGATAAACTTCGGCGTGGCGCGAAAGACCTCGAGGCCCCGATCGTCGAACTCCTGTCCCACTCTCAGGAATTGCGTAATCCCGTGTTCCGCGGTCCAGACCCCCGCGTACACTCGCAAGAGAAAAGCGAACGCGGCCAAGGCCACCAGGGCGAATGCCCACCGGGGCGGAGGGGGGATCCTGAAACGAGGGAATGGCACAAATCAGCGGCCGAGCTAAACTCAGCTGCGCAGGCGGCCGGAAGCTTTTTCGGCCTGAAAACTCGCGTACGTCCGCTCGATTCCCTCGCGCAACCCGATCTTCGCGCACCAGCCCAATCCGGCGAGCCGCGAAACATCCATCAGTTTACGTGGCGTGCCATCGGGTTTGGTCGTATCCCAATTGATGTTACCGGCAAATCCGGTGACAGCCGCAACCGTCTCCGTGAGTTCTCGAATGGTGACATCCGTGCCGGTGCCCACATTGATCCAGTCGGGCGGGTTTTCGAGTTGCAGCAGAAACGCACAGGCGTCGGCGAGATCGTCGACGTGCAGGAATTCGCGCATGGGCGCGCCCGTGCCCCAAGCCACAACTTCGGGACGGCCCTGTTCGCGGGCTTCGTCAAAACGACGGATGAGCGCGGGCAGCACATGGGAGTTCTGTGGATGGTAATTATCCCCGGGTCCGTAGAGATTGGTGGGCATCGCCGAGTGGAAGAGCACGCCGTATTGCTTTCTAAAATACTGGCAAAGTTTGAGCCCCGTGATCTTGGCGATGGCGTACGCTTCGTTGGTCGGCTCGAGGGTGCCCGTCAGGAGGCAGTCCTCCGGCATCGGCTGCGGCGCGTGCTTCGGATAGATGCAGGAGCTGCCCAGAAACAGGAGCCGCTTCGTCCCGTGCCGAAAGGCGCTGTGGATCGTATGGGTGGCGATCGCCAGATTCTCGAAGAGAAACCCGGCCGGAAAGGTATTGTTGGCGTGAATACCACCCACCTTCGCGGCCGCGATGAGGGCGATATCGGGTTTTTCCGCTGCGTAGAAGGCGTCTACGGCGGCCTGACTGGCCAGATCGAGCTCACGCCGCGACCGCAAGAGCAACGTCGCACCCGGCATCGCCTGCAGACGCCGGACGAGCGCGCTGCCGACCATGCCATTATGACCTGCGATAAAAATCTTCATGAAAGAAAACGAAAAAAAAGGTGTGAATGAAGAAGAGCGGGAAACGAGAAAGATGAAAGCCCAGGGAAAAGCGGAAAGCAGAGAACCATTGATCCGCCCGGCGCGAAACGACTAACCCTAAACTCGGCATTTCAGATTAAGTAGAGCAGGCAGGGAGTCACGGCCACGCAGTGGCCGCGCCCTCTCGGCGAAACGACCTAATTGGCCGGATGAGACTTTCACTCATGGTTGGTTGGTTTTCGGGATCGCACCCACGGATGACACCGATGGCACGGATAGATGGAATTGCAGACCAATGAGCACCTGAAGGCCATTAGCCCGCATGGTGAAGTGCCCGAAATGCAGAATGCCTTGGCAATCTGTGTCCATCTGTGAAATCTGTGGCTTCAACTGCGGTTTTAAGGATTAGGGCAGGACCGAGTGCAAGCGTACGCATCGGCGGTTTTTGCCGCCTCAAATGCGAACCCGGTTCAATATCCGCCCGCGACATTCGTCCGCCGCGGATCCGCGAAACCAGTCAGGGTACCGTCGGCGTTGAATTCGATCGCATTCACTCCACCGAAAAACCGGCCGGTTCCCGCCGGCTCGGGTAGGTTTACTTTCCACCCAAGCGCCTGTAGTGCTTGAGACTCCTCGGGCGGAAGCGACTGCTCGGCCTCGAACGCTTCCACCTCCCCGCGCCGGTAGGGTGCGGTGAAATGAATGCGGGTGTCGCCAATGGCCTCGGCAAGGGGCCGGCCCAACATCAAGCGATCAATCAACACCTGCAGCATGGCGGTTGGGATGCGTGATGCGCCCGGCAGCCCGATAGCAAAACTTGGTTTTCCCGCCCGCAAAACCAAGGTCGGCGCAATCGTACTTCGGGGGCGCTTTCCTGGAGCCACAGTGTTGATGCTCTTGGTGTCGTTGAACGCAAAATTGCTCATCGAGTTATTCATTACCACGCCGGTCCCCGGCGGTACCACGCCTGCGCCGAAATGCAGGCTCTGCGACTGCGTGGCACACACAATATTACCATGCCGATCCGCCACAATGAAGTGGGTCGTTGCCGCCTGGTAGCTTTCAAAAAAAGGCGGCTCCTCCCCCGCCAACCAGGAGTCTGCCGCACCGGGGGCCGTCGACCAAGGAAAGATTCCGCCCACCTTCTTCTGCCGCTCCGTTTCAGCCGGCCCAAAGACCTTGGCCCGGATCTCCGCAATCGAGTCGGGCGCGATCAGCTTCTCAAACAGAAAACGCGACTGCTCCACGTCTCCGATGGCTTTTCCAGTCTGCGGAACGACCTCCCGCCAGACCCGCCCAATGATATCGATGTTAGCCGCCGTGCGCAGGGGCGCCGTCAGCGTCTGGTTCTCCAGCGCTTTCAAAATCGGAAGGAATAAGGCGGCACCACTCGTCGGCGGCGGCGAACACACCAGGGTGTAGCCCCGGAAATCCATGACCATCGGTTCGCTGATCCGCGCCTCATAATGGGCGAGATCAGCAGCGGTCAGAACCCCGCCTCCCGCCTTCGCAGCGGCCGCAATCGCCAGCCCAACCGGGCCGCGATAAAAGCCATCCCGCCCGCGTTCCGCATACGCCTGCAGCGTGCGCGCAAGATCCGGATTGGCTAGACGCGACCCCACCTCCGGGAGTTCACCATTGGGCAAATACAACCGCGCGATCTCCGCGTCACCGCGCCGGAGCTTGCGCTCCTGCTCCGCAAACGCATCGCGCGTCTTCGGCAAAATCAGAAACCCTTCCTGCGCCAGCAGGATCGACGGCTTTACTACGTCGCCCCACTTCAACGCCCCCCACTGCCGATGCGCGAGCCACAGGCCCGCCGGTAAGCCAGGCACACAGACTGCGCCATACCCATAGCTCCGTTCCTCTTCGGGACGTTTGATATAGTCCTGAACATTGAGCGAACCCGCCGCATCCATGGCGTCGATCGCAGACACCTTGCCCGTCCTCGCCTCGTAATAGAGCAACATTAACTTGCCCCCCAACCCCGACCCGAACGGCTCGGCCACGCCCACCGCGAGCGAGGTGGCAATCGCGGCATCAACTGCATTCCCCCCCGCCTTCAGCACGGCCACTCCCGCCTCCACCGCTTCCGGATGCGCGGCGACCACCATCCCGTACTTCGCGGTTACGGGCAAAACCGTAACCGGCGTGGCGACAAGTTCAACCAGGGCAAAACTCGCAAAGAGGACGAGAACGGAGGGGATGCGAATCATGCGAAAGACTTCACGAAGGAATGAAGCGGGCGCGAGTGCAGAATCGCGATTTGACGCTCAAAACCGCCACCCGGATCAACGCCCACGCTGGCGCAGCGGGCTCGTATCATCCGATTGGATATATGGTTCCAATCGGATACGCGATCCCGGGCCCAAGCCGCTCAAAGACTCTTGCTCAATTGCAGATAGTATTGGCGCCCACGCGGATTGGATCCGCCGGTCCGATAACCGCGCGATTCGTCGGCCAGGGGAGGATCACTATCAATCACGTTGTTAATGCCGACACGTACACTCATTCCGCGCAACCACTCGTGCGAGCGCCGGCCGAATCGATAGTTCACATACGTGTTATGCGAGATCCAGTCCTCCACCAGATAGCCCAGCCGGGTGACGCCAGCCGTGTCACTAAACTCACGGAAGTAATCAGGGTAGTTCAACGCCCCCAACACCGCATCGACAATCGCCGAGTCCGTGCTCGCCACCCCCAAAGCGGCCGAACTATCGACCGTGCCCTTGACGTACGTTGTAAACCACCCCGCGCTCCAGTCGCCCTTGCGCCAGCTAATGCTCGCGTTGGCTTTCCAGCGCGAGATCCCGTTCTCGTTCAAGTTATCCTGCACGATCGCCCCCTCCTCGAGTTGCTCTTGAAACCGGCCCATCCAGGCCCCTTCACCACGAAGCGTAAACTGACCGAAACGCGTCCGCGGCAAACGATATTGAACAGAGACATCAACGCCTTCGAGTTTGCGACCTGCCAGGTTGAGATAATCGTCCACCACCGACAACACCTGACCAACGGGAGCGCGCTGCTGCGCCGCCGGAAGCCCGGCATTATAGTCGGCGAAGGCCGCAATATCAGCAGGCGTTACCGCCGCCCGGCGCACTTTTGAGTTCCCCAAATAGGTGCTGCCGTCCTGCACGACCACCTGGCCAATGGGCCGTCCACCCGCCAACTGCGCCTGCGTGGCGGCATCGAGCAGATCACGGTCAATCCGCAATTGCCCCGTCGCTGATATATTCGCAATCACATTCGTCTGCTTAAGACGCCAGTAATCAACCGACACCGACAGTCCATTAATCCGGGGCACTTCCAACACCACTCCGACCGTCACGTTCTCCGCTTCTTCCGGCTGCAGGGAATCATTGCCCAGACGGAAGACCGTGCGACTGCGGGAACCATCGAAGATATTGCCAGTAACGTCGAATCGATACGAATCCGAAACTCCGGATACCGAGCGCTGCAGCGGGCTCGTATTCGTTTGCACCAGATTGGGCGCGCGGAAGGACTCATTATAAGAACTGCGCAGAAGCATCCAGGTATTCGGGCGCCAGCTCAGTCCGTATTTAGGTTTGGCAGTGTCGCCGAAGTCACTAAACTTCTCATACCGACCGGCGAGCGAGAGCTCGAGCGAGCGGAACCCTGGCATGTCGTGCTTCCGTTCGAAAATGGGTAGCAGGACTTCCGCAAATCCGGCGTATACCATCCGGTCACTACTGAGATTTAGATTCGGACTCAGCCCGATGAAATCATTGTCGCCTTCGCGTAGGAACGGATTCGAGGCCGGGCTCCCCGCAGGGTTCAGGCCCGCAAACGCCGGCCGCCAGTCTTTATAGAACTCATAACGCATCTCCGCGCCCACCGCGGCTCGCACCGTCCGACCCCACCGTTCGAAAACGGGGCCATTCGCTTTGATATCCCAGCTGGCAAGTTCGGTCCGCCCGATGCGCAGAAAATCATCATACATCGGATTAATCACCGAAGCTGGATTCTGATAAGCCGAGCCCACGCGAATCACACCACCCACATTTTGAAACGTGTGCCCGAAAACATTAAGTCCGGTCGCATCGGTGCGCGCCAGCGCCTCGCGCATTTTGCTTTCGCGAATGTTCCAACGCTCGAGATCCGCCGTGCGCGCCCAGCCATAAAGTCCCGCGGACTCCCACTCCCATTGCTCGAACACCTTGCCCCGGGCGCCAGCCACAATCCGGCCCGCCCTTGATTCAACGTCCACTTCCTTGGGCGCCCAGTCGCGAAGTCGCACACCCGTACCACCCGCCAGCAGGACGTCGGCCGGGGTTCCCCCAACGCGCGGCGTCCCATCGGCGTTGGGCGCACCGGTGGGATGATAAAACCGGTTACCAAAAGGATTCCAGTAGTTCGCCGCCGGGACGAAAATATTAGGATCGTCCGTGGCGTCGGCCCCGGCCGGATCGCGATACAAGGTCGATTCAGCGTGATAATACATGAAGTCACCGAACAGACTCAGCCGCGGCGTCAACTCGTGGTCGAAGGCCGTCACAAAATTATAGCGATCCGTCGCGGGGAGCATGTGGCGATGCTCGTTGAGATTATAATAATACTCCCGTTCCTCACCTTCAATATTACGGCTGGGGGTCGTCTGTCGCGTGCCCACCGAACCATCGGGTAACGGAACAAAAAAGAACTGACCCGGCACGGCCGCCGTATTGGTGGCAGTTGTCAGGTTATTCGTCCCCGACGTGGTAGCGATACCACGGTTTCCATCCGGACGCGCCCCAATAAATTGGGTTTCGCCCCCGACGGTCTGAAACGAGCCGCGAATGAAATGCCCGAAATACGACGTCGACGAACTGTTGTCGTAATCATTGTCCCGCAGCGTGCCCGCCGCCGTCACGATCGGCACGCCATTCCACGGTGCCGGCGCCTGCGGACGGATGTCGGAATCCACCGCGAAATCGCGATCCCGCGACATCAGTACATCGCGATGAAAATAATCGACACTGAACCGAAACTTGGTCCGGCCGTTGTTGAGTAGCTGGCCGTGCGCCAGCGTAGCTCGCCGCTCTCCGGCTCCGCCCCGCTCCGTGAATGCTCCGCGCAGCGAAAAGCGGGTGCCATCGGTTTCGGTGTCGAGCAGGACGTTGACCACGCCAGCCGACGCATCCGCGCCGTAAATCGCCGAGGCGCCGTCCCGCAAAATCTCGACGCGCTGAATCGACGCACTCGGGAGCACGTTGATATTCACCGCGAGCGACGGCACCCCACTCTCCGCCTGACTGATCGGATGCGGCGGCAACCGGCGACCATTCACCAGCGTAAGCGTATTGGATGAGCCAATACCACGGATCGCGATCGAGGCCACATCGCCTCGAGCCGAAGCTCCCAGCGTACCTTCCTCACTGATGGGAAGCTCTCCCGCTTGCGGCAGATATTCGAATAACTCAACCGGCGTCGAGGCGGCGCGCAGGTCGAGATCATCCATGTCATAGCTGGTCACGGGCAAGACCTTCTCTTCCTCGATCCGTCGAATATTCGAGCCAGTAACCGTGAACGCTTCGAGTTTGACGGTTTCGTCCGCCGGAGCAGCTGGTTGAACGGGAGCCGCCTGCCCCCAGGAGGGAGACGGCGCAAGCAGCGCCGCCAGTGTGAGCACGACGGCTGCGCGCTTGCGATCAATCGATCGAGGTGGATATGAGTTCATGAGGTGGCGTGGACAGGTGTAGGATATGCTGGGTCTAAAATCACAAAGTAAGCCGGAACAAGACCTGCCCCGCGCGATTTTGAGTCAGGCGACCCTTTCCGATGGCGGGACGCCCATTCACCACCACGTGGCGCATGCCTTCTGATAGCTGATGAGGTTCGTCATACGTAGCACGATCCCGCGCCTCCGCGAGATCAAACACCACAATATCAGCGTAGGCGCCAATGCGTATCACCCCACGATCCCGCACGCGAAACACGGCGGCGGGAAGTCCGGTCATCGACTGGATCGCGCGTTCAAGCGTGAGGACTTTCTGCTATCGGGCCACCAAGGTGGTCTCAATGTCTACGCATCACTCCCTCTCCAGGGCGTTCACGGGTGAATCTCTTTGGGGCGTTCCGGTGACGGGTATCCAGCCCGCGCCAGCACGAACGATGCCCGCCTGCGCCGGGCTATAACAAAGTCACTTACCGCGCCGCGAGCAACCGACGTAGAGTCTCGTCGACCTGCTTCGGGTTGGCTTTCCCCTTGGCCGCTTTCATAACCGGGCCCTTAAACGCGTTGATCGCGCTGTCCTTGCCCGTCTTGAATTCCGCCAGCGCCTTCGTGTTCGCCGTAATGGCATCCGCGCACCACTGCTCGAGTTCGCCCGCATCCGTCGGGGCCGCTTTCAGCCCCCGGCGCTCCGCCACGACTTCGGGCTGATCACCCGTGGAAAACATCTCGATAAAAATTTCCTTCGCCGCATGAGTCAGAACGACACCGTCATCCACGAGTTTAACCAAAGCGGCAATGTGCCCGGGGCGAACCTTGGACTCCGCCAAAGCCTGCTTCGCGCTTCCCAGTTCCCTCAGGAGATCGTTCGCAATCCAGTTTCCCACCGCCTGCGCTTTTCCACTGCCGGTGAGTTTTACCGCCGCCTCAAAATAGTCCGCCAGCCCCTGATCCCACACGAGCACCGACGTAAGCGTATAGGGAAGCTGATACTGCTCGATAAACCGGCGCTGCTTCGCCAACGGCAACTCCGGACACTCCGCGCGAATCCGGTCCTTCCAGCTTTCATCAACCCTCACCGGCATGAGATCGGGATCCGGAAAATAACGATAATCATGCGCCTCTTCTTTCGTGCGCAGCGATTGAGACGTACCGGTCGTCCCGTCGTAGTCGCGGGTTTCCTGGACCAGGATGCCGCCCCGCTCCAGCACGGCAAGCTGGCGTTTGATCTCATGGTTGATGCCGTCGCGCACGAACGAGATCGAGTTGAGATTCTTTAACTCCACCTTCGTTCCCAGAGTGGTCTCGCCCACGGGCCGGACCGAGATGTTCGCATCGCAACGCAACTGCCCTTTCTCCATGTCGCAGTCCGAGATGCCGCCGTAGATCATCGTCGCCCGCAGCGAGGTCAGGTAGGCGAACGCCTCGTCGGCCGAATGCATCGCCGGATCGGATACGATCTCCATCAGCGGAGTTCCCGCGCGATTGTAATCCACCAACGACTCGGTCGCACCGTGGTTGAGTTTGCCCACGTCTTCCTCGAGGTGAATGCGAGTCAGCGGAATCCGCTTGTGCTCGCCCATGATGTTCCGCGCGGCGCCGGGCAGCTCGATCTCGACCGTTCCACCGAGACAGATCGGCTGGTCGTATTGGGAAATCTGATAGTTCTTCGGCGAGTCAGGATAAAAATAGTTCTTCCGGTCCCATTTGCACACGGGCGCAATCTTACATCCCAACAGCAAGCCCGCCTTGATGATCGCATCCAGCGCCGCCTTGTTCATCACCGGCAGCGCCCCGGGCAACGCCAAGACCGTCGGATCCGTCAACGTATTCGGCTCATGGCCATAGCCCGTCGCCACCCGCGTGAAGACCTTCGAGTGAGTCTTGATCTGAACATGGACTTCAAGCCCGATGACAGCTTCGTAATTCATAAAAATGGAGGCAG